>Ga0160443_100101_pt1 | contig 136091 bp, 129 predicted proteins | sample HID1972I_E1MG_FD_108244 | JGI IMG/M metagenome (GOLD analysis project Ga0160443, IMG submission 108244) | Enriched pill bug-associated microbial communities from UW Madison campus, WI, USA - HID1972I_E1 MG | ecosystem: Host-associated > Arthropoda: Insects > Digestive system > Unclassified ... | reverse complement strand
GTCTACCTCGTGCTGCAGAAGTACTTCATCAAGGGGATGGTGGCGGGTTCCGAGAAGTGATCCCTCGCATGCTAAACTGACTCCTTGTCTGCGCGCTCTCCTGTGCGCAGTTCGCATCCCACTCTCTTCGATACGGCTCAGTGCTGTGCGCGGAGGCGGGGTGCAGACAAGGGATCTTGGGTGGGGCCGTCCGGCCTCACGGTATAGAAGGAGTAATCACATGGCAGCAGTGTGCCAGGTGACAGGAGCTGTTCCCGGCTTCGGTCACAACATCTCGCACTCGCACCGCCGGACGAAGCGCCGCTTCGACCCGAACGTGCAGAAGAAGACCTATTTCGTGCCCTCGCTCGGTCGCAAGATCACCCTGAACGTGTCCGCCAAGGGCATCAAGGTGATCGACGCCCGTGGCATCGAGAAGGTTGTCGCGGACCTCCAGGCGAAGGGTGTGAAGCTCTAATGGCCAAGAAGGCTCAGGACGTCCGTCCGATCATCAAGCTGCGTTCGACGGCAGGCACCGGTTACACCTACGTGACCAAGAAGAACCGTCGCAACACCCCCGACCGCCTCGTGCTGAAGAAGTACGACCCGGTCGTCCGCAAGCACGTCGAATTCCGAGAGGAGCGTTAAGACATGGCCAAGAAGAGCAAGATCGCCAAGAACGAGCAGCGCAAGGTCATCGTCGCCCGCTACGCGGAGCGCCGTGCCGAGCTGAAGAAGACCCTGGTCGACCCGACCGCCACCGACGAGGCCCGTGAGGCCGCCCGCGTCGGCCTGCAGAAGCTGCCGCGCAACGCGTCGCCGGTTCGCGTCCGTTCGCGTGACGCCATCGACGGCCGCCCCCGTGGTGTCCTGACGAAGTTCGGCATCTCGCGTGTCCGCTTCCGTGACATGGCGCACCGCGGCGAGCTGCCCGGCATCACGAAGTCGAGCTGGTAAGCATCCGGTTCACAGGGGCGAGGATCTTCGGATCCTCGCCCCTTTCGCGTACCGGGCGCTCTGCCTCCGCCCCGCCCCCGCGCTCGGCCCGCCCCGCCCACTCGGTCGGGAGGAGAACTCTCTGTGGGGAGGAGGATTCCGGGGCAGGGCTCCTCCCGAGCGTGAGAACTCCTCCCCAACGGGGATGCCGGAATCGTCCTGCACATTTCGAGCATCCGAGCAGCTCTCCCCAGAACGTGTGATCGGGCGGCTCACGCGCATCACGCCGCGGGCACGATCGAACCATGGATGCTCTGGAAGCACTGGATCTGTTCGATGGCGTCGCACGCATCGAGGCGCTCCGCAAGCTCGGCGTGACCGCACATGAGCTGAGACGGGCGCGCGAGCGCGGCTGGATCTTCTCCGTCCGTCGCGGATGGGTGGCGCGGGTCGGCGCCGATCGGATGCTGGTGACCGCGGCGAAGCGCGGGGTCGTGCTCAGCTGCATCACCCTCGCCGCCAGGCGAGACCTCTGGGTGCTCGATGACTCCGAACCGCACCTTGCGGCGCCGCCCCACTCCGGGCATGCCAGGGTGAAGCGCGGCGTGATGCACTGGAGCGCACCGCTCTTCCCCCGGCATCCGGATGCGTGCGAGGACTCTCTCGAGAACGCTCTCGTCCTGGCGGCGCGCTGCCAGCCGCACGAGTCGGCCTTGGCGATCTGGGAGTCGGCGCTCAACAAAGGCCTCGTCGATCCCGTCGTCCTCTCGCGTGCGCCTCTGCCGCCGGATGCGCGACGGATGCTGCAGCAGGCGACCCCCTTCGCGGATGCCGGCACCGAGTCCATCTTCTTCACGCGGCTGCGGTGGCTGCGCGTGCCGATCACGCCGCAGGCGTGGCTGCTCGGCCATCGGGTCGATTTCCTGATCGGTGATCGCCTGGTCATCCAGATAGACGGCGGTCACCACGTCGGCGCGCAGCGCACCAGCGACATCGCCCATGACGCGCTGCTCAAGCTGCACGGGTATCACGTCATCCGCATCAGCTACGAGCAGCTCATGGATCGCTGGCACGAGGTTCAGGCCGCGATCATGGCCGCGATCGCGCAGCGTCTGCACCTCGCCGCGTGAGGGCCACCCTCCTGCGCCCGCACCGCACTCGGTCGGGAGGAGAACTCTCTGATGGGAGGAAGAATCCGGCGCAGAGCTCCTCCCGAGCGTGAGAACTCCTCCCGAGCAGGGGTGCGAGGAAGCTCGTGCGACGGGGGATCAGCCCCGAAAATGTGACAGATGTGACTCCTGAGACGCGACACACCGACAAAACAGGCCGAAACCCGCGAAATGACGCGGATTTCCCGTCTCAGGTTGATACATTCAAGGCGGTCGATCGACCGACGGGGGCTTCCCCGAAAATCAACACGATGCGACGGACGTCGTCGCTGGAGGATGACATGGCTGACAAGTCCATCACCAAGACCGAGCTCGTCGCGAGCATCGCTTCCGCAACCGGCGAGAGCCAGGCCACCGTTTCGCGCGTCCTCGACTCGCTCTTCGGCACCGTCTCCGACGCTGTCGCCAAGGGCAGCAAGGTCTCGATCCCGGGCTGGATCTCGTTCGAGCAGGTCGACACGGCTGCTCGCACCGGCCGCAACCCGCAGACCGGCGCCGAGATCAAGATCCCCGCTGGCAAGCGCGTCAAGGTGACCGCCGGCTCCAAGCTGAAGGCTGCCGTCAAGTAAGACCGCTGCAGTCGAGAGAGGCCGTCCCTTCGGGGGCGGCCTCTCTCGTGCATCCGGGCGCTCCGCGGCATCCGTCCGCACAGGCAACCGCCGTAGGCTGGAGCGGTGAAGTCTTACCGTCTCGCCGGCCTCGTGATCCTCATCGCCGGTGCGACCGCAGGGGTCATCGTGGCCCTCGCCTTGGGGGGCGCGGCCGTACCCCCCAAGCTGCTCGACCCCGGCCCCGTCGTGATGTGGGGCCTGCCCATCGTGAAGATGGTCGCCAACCTCGCCGGCGCGGCGATGCTGGGCTCGCTGGTGCTCGCGCTGTTCGGTCTGCGCAGCGGCACCCGACCCTTCGATGTCGCACTGGACACGGCATCCGTCGCCGCGGCGCTGTTCACCGTGACATCCGCGGTGGCTGCGGTCATGACCCTCCTGGCGGCCTTCAACCCCAAGCTCACGACCGACAGCTCGTTCGGCGACCAACTGGGCATGTTCCTGCTCACTCTGCCGCTCGGACAGGCGTGGCTGATCACCGTGCTGATGGGCGCCGTCATCACGCTGCTCGCCTTCGGATGGCGCGGTTGGACGGGCACCCTGATGACGGCCGTGCTCGCCGCGGCCGCCTTCCTGCCCCTGGCGACCCAGGGCCACTCCGGTGACCTCGCCGGGCACAACGTCGCGGTCAACGCCATCCTGCTGCACACCGTGGGGGCGGCCGTGTGGATCGGCGGCCTGATGCTGCTGGTCGTGCTGCGCGGCATCGGCGGCAGGACCAAGACCAAGACCGGCAGCAAGACCAGGAATGCGAAGACGGATGCCGTCGACATGCCCCTCCTGATCAGCCGGTACTCCTCGCTCGCGATCGCCGCATTCGTGGTGGTCGCTGTCTCGGGCATCGCCCGCACCATCGTGGCCGTCGGCTCCTGGGAGGAGCTGCTCTCGCCGTATGGCCTGATCGTGATCGGCAAGGCGATCCTGCTGATCGCGCTCGGCCTGTTCGGCGCCTGGTATCGGCGCCGGCTGATCCCGCACTTCTCCGGCGCGAAGGAGAAGCGCTCGTTCTGGACGCTGATCCTCGGCGAGCTGGCGCTGATGGGCCTGGCATCCGGTGCGGCCGCCGCCTTGGCCCGCACGCCTCCGCCCCAGGGCGAGACGGCACCGGCGGTGCAGACCGCGGCCGAGCGGCTCACCAGCACTCCGCTGCCGCCCGAGCTGACCCTCAGCCGCTGGTTCACGTCGGTCGACGTCGACATCCTGTGGCTGGTGGCCGTCGGCTTCGGCGTGTTCCTGTACATCGCCGGCATCCTGCGCCTGCACGCGCGCGGCGACCGCTGGCCGGTGCAGCGCACGATCTTCTGGATGGCGGGACTCCTGCTGCTGCTCTGGGTCACCTCGGGGCCGATCAACCTGTACCAGGAGTACCTGTTCAGCATCCACATGCTCGGCCACATGGTTCTCAGCATGGCCATCCCGCTGCTGCTGGTCAGCGGTGCTCCCATCACGCTGGCGCTGCGCGCCATACGCAAGCGCGAGGACGGCACGCGCGGCGCACGCGAATGGATCCTGTGGGCGGTGCACTCGCCCTACTCACGGGTCATCACGCACCCGTTCGTCGCGGCCGCCGTCTTCATCGTGTCGCTGTGGGCGTTCTACTTCACCGACCTGGTGCGCTGGTCGATGTACGAGCACCTCGGGCACGAGTGGATGGTCGTGCACTTCCTCATCTCGGGATACCTGTTCGTGATGACCCTGGTCGGCGTCGACCCGATCCCGTACCGACTGCCGCACGCCGGCCGCATCATCACCCTCATCGCCGTGATGGCCATGCACGCTTTCTTCGGCATGGCGATCATGATGCAGTCGGGTCTGATGGTGGCGGAGTGGTTCGGCTCCATGGGGCGCACCTGGGGCCCGACGCCGATGGAGGATCAGTACATCGGCGGCGGCATCGCCTGGTCGGTGGGCGAGATCCCGACGCTGATCCTGGCGATCACGGTGGCGATCCAGTGGTCCAGGTCGGATGCCAAGCTGCAGCGCCGCCGCGACCGGTTCACCGACCGCGCCGGCGATGCCGAACTCGACGAGTACAACGACAAGCTCGCGAAGCTGGCGGAGCGCGACCGGAAGACGGCCGAGAGCGCGCAGGGGACCACCGCAGTCCGGTAGTCGGCGGGACTATTCGGCGTCGGTCACGGGGGAGCCGACCCGGATCTGCGCCGAGCCGTCGGGCAGGATGCTGATGGTGCCGTCGACCTGGAAGGGCACGTCCTCCGAGACGTCGTGCACCGACCCATCGAAGACCGACTTGATCTTCACGTCGATGTGGGCGACCGCCCCGGTCGTCGGGATCCGCCACTGCGCACCGTCGGGCTCCACCGTCACCTTCGGCTGCTCGGCGATGGACCATTTCGGCAGCGACCCGTCGGCGATCCGGTTCTGCACCTCGAGCCCGAACGGGCAGGCAGTGGGCAGCAGCACCTCCTGGGTCGCGCACGTCGCCAGGAACTCCTCCACCTTCTCCTGCACGATGCCGATGAACTTCTCCGTCGGCTCCGCCTGCACCTCCACGGGCGTGCGTGCCAGTGCCGTGTCGGCGAGCACGCGCACGCCGGGGGTCGCGGAGATCGCCGTGTCGACGGTGACCGAGTACACGCCGGGCGTGAACACCAGCAGGTGCAGGGGATCCAGCGGCTTCGCGTCGGCGCCGTGGGCGGAGACCTGGCGCCGGTCGAGCTCGAAGCCGTTCACCGAGAAGACGTCGGCGCCGCGCACCGTGAGCTCGATCTCGGCGAGCGGGCTGCGTTCGAAGCGCCAGTTCGGCGCCACGCCGATCCAGCCGTCCTGCACCACGGAGTAGGTGGAGGTGCCCTTCGTGCCGGCTGCCTGGTACGAAGCGGTCACCTGGTACACGCCGTCGTTCTGCTTCTCGGACGTGACCTCGTAGCCGGTCAGTCGGCCGAGAGCGGATGTGCGCAGCAGAGCCTCGGATGCCACGGCGTCGAGTTCCGCATCGCCCTGCAGCGCCAGGTCGAGCGAGACCCCCGGCACCCGCAGCGCATCCGCGGCGCGACCCGAGGAGAGCAGATCCAGGTACCGCTGCACGAATGCCGACGGGCTGTAGATCTGCTGGTACAGCGATGCGCCACCGGCGGCGAGGGCGGCGATGAGCAGAACGCCGATTACGGCGAGGATGCTGAGGTCGATTCGGAGCGCGGCTCGCCGCCGTGACACCGTCCGCCCCTGCATCATGGCGCAAGTCTAGGGATCGGGCCTGAGACGAAGCCGTGATGAGTCCGCGCGCCGACCTGCGCAGACGCACGCAGCCTGCCGGGGACTTAACATGGGGTGCGTGCCCGTGACCCTCTCCGCCGAACAGCAGGCGCTGTTCCGACTCATCGAGGACACCGACGAGCACGTCTTCATCACCGGCCGCGCGGGCACGGGCAAGTCGACGCTGCTGCAGCACTTCGCGTGGAACACCCAGAAGCAGATCGCGATCTGCGCGCCCACGGGCGTGGCGGCGCTGAACGTCGAGGGCCAGACGATCCACTCGCTGTTCCGGCTGCCGATCGGGTTGATCGCCGAGAGCGAGATCGAACAGTCGGATGCCACGCGACGCATCCTCAACGCCGTCCAGACGCTCGTCATCGACGAGATCTCGATGGTCAACGCCGATCTGATGGATGCCATCGACCGGTCGCTGCGTCAGGCGCGGGGCAAGCGCGGCCTGCCTTTCGGCGGCGTGCAGGTGGTGATGTTCGGCGACCCGTACCAGCTGGCCCCGGTGCCTCCGCGCGGCGATGAGCTGCGCTACATCCAGGACCACTACCGCTCGTTCTGGTTCTTCGACGCGAAGGTGTGGACCGGCGGGATCGCGAGCGGGAGCGGCGGGATGCTGGATCTCGGCGAGCACGGCGCAAAGCTGCACGTGCACGAGCTGGTGCAGATCCACCGGCAGGCCGATGACGGCTTCAAGGCCATGCTGAATGCCGTGCGCTACGGCCGGGTGACCGCCGAGATCGCGGAAACGCTGAACACGCAGGGTGCCCGCACGCCCCCGGATCCCGAGCCGGGCGAGGTGCCGATCATCACGCTCGCCACCCGCAACGACATCGTCAACAGCATCAACAGCCGTCACCTCGCAGCCCTCGCCGGCCGCGAGCAGACCGCGCACGCCGAAGTTTCGGGCGACTTCGGGCGCGGTGAGGCCAACTATCCCGCCGACTCCGAGCTCAAGCTGAAGGTCGGCGCTCAGGTGATGTTCCTGCGCAACGACGTGGCCATGCAGGGTGAGCCGCCGCGCTGGGTGAACGGTTCGATCGGCACGGTCACCCGCATCCTCGGCGGATCGGTGCGGGTGGACATCGACGGCGAGGAGTTCGACGTGGAGCCCGCCGTCTGGGAGCGGTTCCGCTACGCCTACAACCCCGGCACCAAGACGCTCTCCCGCGAGGTGGTGGCCGAGTTCACGCAGTTCCCCCTGCGGCTGGCGTGGGCGGTGACGATCCACAAGTCGCAGGGCAAGACCTATGACCGGGCGATCATCGACCTGGGATCCGGGGCGTTCGCCCCCGGGCAGACGTACGTGGCGTTGTCGCGGCTCACCGCGCTCGACGGGCTCTACCTCTCTCGCCCGCTGCGTCCTCGCGACATCCGTGTGGACGAGGACGTGCGCCGTTTCATGCGCGAAGCGTGGGAGGCGCGGCAGGCCGAGCAGGTGGAGAGTTGACGAGCGGATGCCACGGCGGGCGGGCTTTCAGACTTCGCGTTCTAGACTCGGAGAATCCAACTCGGAGAGAGTCGATCTATGCACCTTCGTTCGTCGCGCCGTCTGCGCGCTGCCGTCGGCGGCGCCGTCGCCCTCGTTCTCGCACTCACCGGATGCTCGGCATCCGAACCTGAATTCTCGTACACGCCGCCGAAGCAGGTGGATGCGAAGCTGCCCGATGACGTGGCGGCGCAGTTGCAGACCGCCGTCGAGAACGCGATGGTCGCGACCGGCTCATCCGGTGCCATCGTCGGCGTGTGGGTGCCGTGGAGCGGCGAGTGGGTGACCGGATTGGGCACGCAGACCGCCGGCGATGACACCAAGGTCACCAGCGACATGTCCTTCCGGGTGGCGGACGTCACGCGGATGATGACCTGCGACGTGCTGTACGGCATGGCGGATGCCGGCAAGGTCAAGCTCGACGCCCCCGTGCCGAAGTACGTCTCCGGCGTCGCGGATCTCGGCGACATCACGCTGCTCGACCTGTGCAACGGCACCAGCGGCGTCGGCTCGTCCGAGGGCGCCGCGAAGCCGTACTGGCTGAGCACGCCGGACCGCGAGTGGGCACCGCTGCAGCTGGCCAGCTTCGGTCTGGGTGTGCAGCGCGGCCCGGCGCACACGACCTACCGTGACTCGGATGCCGGCTACCTCATGCTCGGTCTCGCCCTCGAGCGCATCTCGGGCGAGAGCGCCGCACAGCTGATCTCGGAGTACGTCACCACCCCGCTCGAGCTGGCATCCACGTCGCTCCCGAGCCCGGCGGCATCCGCCCCGAAACCCGCGCCGGCACTCAAGGGCGCCTACCTGCCCGCTGTCGAGGGAGGCTACGACTGCGCAGCCCCGGTCGACATCACCAAGAGCTCGTCGAGCATCGGGTTCACCGACTCGGGCGCCGTCTCGACCATCTCCGACCTCGGTCGCTACGTGCAGGCCGAGGCGCGTCAGGCGCTGCGCAAGCAGAACGCCGCCCCGGCGCGCTACGGGACTCCGCTGCCGTCGTCGTCGAAGGCACCCGCCTGGTATCAGGCGACCGGCGGCGCGTATCTGGTCGGGTCGATGATCGGCCAGCACGGCTGGGTGCCCGGGTACGCGACCGCCGCGTACTCCGACCCCGCGACCGGATTCACGGTGGCGGTCACGCTGAACAACTCCTCAGCAGGCGGGGGTCCTGCCGCCTATCTCGCATGGGAACTCGCCGCGATCGCGTCGAAGGCTCCGGCGGCGAAGGGCCAGACGGCGCCCGACTTCGGGCTGCCGTTCACCGCTGAGCAGTACGCGCAGACCATCGCCGACGGCGCGATCTGCACGGCTCCCGCTGCGGAGTGAACGGCCTGCCGACCGAAGTCGGTGCGAACGCGCCGTCGGCCCGCTCCTCGGCGGTGGTGCTCGTCGCGGTCGGCCTGCTCTGCCAGGAGGTCGGCGCGTCGCTCGCGGTGATGCTCTTCCCACAGGTGGGGCCGCTCGGCATGGTCATGCTGCGGCTGGTGTTCTCGGCCGCGTTCCTGCTGCTGATCGCCCGGCCCCGGCTGAGGGGGCACTCCGCGTACGCGTGGCGCTCGGCGGCGATGCTGGGTGGCGTGCTCGCGCTGATGAACGGACTGTTCTACCTGGCGCTGCGCGAGCTGCCGCTCGGAGTGACGGTCACGATCGAGGTGCTCGGCCCGCTCGCACTCGCCGTGATCATCGCCCGCACCCTTTCCGCCTGGCTGTGGGCGGCTGTAGCCCTGCTCGGCATCCTGGCTCTGGGCGGCGGGGGCTGGGACCGCCTCACGCTCACCGGCGTGCTGTTCGCCCTGGGCGCGGCCGCCAGCTGGGCGGGCTACATCCTGGCGTCGGCGCGCGTCGGGCGCGCGTTTCAGAGACTCGACGGGCTGGCGCTGGCGATGGCGATCGGCGCCGTGATGTCGTTGCCGTTCGGTGTGGCCGATGCCGGCCCGGCCCTGCTGCGTCCGGAGTTGATCCTGCTCGGCGCCGCCGTCGCCGTGCTGAGCTCGACCATCCCGTACGCGCTGGAACTGATGGCGCTGCGCCGGCTGACGCCGGCGGTGTTCGGCATCCTGATGAGCCTCGGGCCGGCCACCGCATCCCTGGCCGGTCTTGTGCTGCTCGGTCAGCACCTGTCGCCGATGGAGCTCACCGGTATCGCACTGGTGATCGTCGCGAGCGCCGGCGCGGTGTGGGCGGGCAGACGGCGACCGACCCTGGAGCCGACGGCCTGATCAGCCCGACGTGACAGGATGGACGCGTGCGTCCTTCTCGCAGAATGCCGCTGCTCCGCGGGTTCGCAGGCGCCACGTTCGCGACTTTCGTGGCGCTGCTGTCGCATGCCTGGGTCGGCGGAGGCGGGATGCCGGGGATGCTGGGCATCGTCGTGCCGTGGCTGCTGTCGGTCGTCGTGTGCACGCTGCTGGCGGGCCGGCGCCTCTCGGCGATGCGCCTGAGCCTGTCGGTCATCATGTCGCAGCTGCTGTTCCACACCCTGTTCGTGCTGGGCAGCATCACCCCCGCCGGCGGGATCACCCCGCACGTGCACGGCGCCGTGCCGATGTCCACTGCCGGCGAGGCGATCATCGTGCCCGAGGACGCGGGCATGTGGATCGCCCACGGCATCGCTGCCGTGGTGACGATCGCCGTGCTGCATCGCGGCGAATCGATCGTGCGCGGACTGCTGGTCGTGGCATCCGCTCTCTCCGCCTGGCTGCGCCGTGCGCTGCCGGCTGACGTCGTCCCGGTTCCCGCCCTCGCCGCAGAGCAGCGCTGGGCGGCCGGTATCGCTCCGACTCGCCGGGATCCGCTGCGCGGTTCGGTTCACCGGCGCGGCCCACCTCTGCTCCTCGTCTGACCCGGGTCGCAGCGCACTGCTGCGGGCCGTGGCCGTGCCCGCGCACGCCACACACAGATGAAGTCGCCGCTCCGCGGCATCCGAAGAGAGGTCTCTCATGTTCCGTATCCGCACCGCACTGGCGGGGGCCGCCGTGGCCGTCGTCGCCGTGCTCGCCGTCGCCGCCCCGGCATCCGCTCACGACGAGCTGGTGTCGAGCTCACCCGCGTTCGACGAGCAGCTGACCACTGCGCCCGAGCAGGTGGTTCTCACGTTCTCCAACAATCTGCTCGAGCTCGAGGGCAACAGCGGCACCGCCATGACCGTCGTCGACGATTCGGGAACCGACTGGGTCGCCGGTGACCCCGTGATCAGCGCCGACACCGTGACCGTGCCGCTGAAGAGCGGCATGCCGAACGGCGGCTTCACGGTCACCTGGCAGGTCGTCTCCAGCGACGGCCACCCCACCTCGGGGGAATACGCCTTCTCGCTCGCGGCGGCCGAGGTGGCGCCCAGCCCGTCCGCGACGACGACCGCAGCACCGTCCGAGACCGCGCAGCCCTCCACGCCCGCCGCCGCGCAGGACCCGGCGGACACGGAGGCCGCGCCCTGGCCGCTGCTGATCGGCCTGGGAGTCGTGCTGCTCGTGGCGATCGTGATCGTCATCGTGATCGCCGCGCGCAAGCGCCGGAGCTGAGCCGGGCTCTCTCCCGCGGTTGCGGTTGCGCTCGCGCTCGCGCCTCTTCGGGAGGAGAACTCACGTTCGGGAGGAGGAATCTGCGAGATTCCTCCTCCCGAACGTGAGTTCTCCTCCCCAGCGTGCGCCGACACGTGGGCGCATGTGGGCGCACGCCGGCACGTGGGTGCGCTGCTCAGGGCACGGAGACCGTGCGGAAGCCGCCGTTGCTCATCGAGGAGTCCGGAGTGTTCTGCGACCGGGCCGAGTTGCGGTAGCGGTTGCAGTAGGAGATGTGGCAGAGGAAGCTGCCTCCGCGCATCACGCGTGCGGTGCCGGATGCCGGACCGCCCGGGTTCTCGTCGGGGCTGATCGCGTAATAGCCCGGATCGAACCAGTCCGCGCACCACTCCCACACGTTGCCGACCGGCTGCCACAGGCCGTAGCCGTTCGGCTCGAACGTGCGCGCCGGCGCGGTGGTGAGATACCCGTCGTCGAGAGTGTTCACGGTCGGGAACGTTCCCTGCCAGATGTTGACCCGCCAGCCGCCCTCGTCCATCTCCTCGTCGCCCCACGGGTACTTGCGCGACTCCAGGCCGCCGCGTGCGGCGTATTCCCACTGGGCCTCGGTGGGCAGCATCCGTCCGGCCCAGGCGCAGTAGGCGAGCGCGTCGTTGTGGCTGACGTGCACGACCGGGTGATCGCCGAGCCCGTCGAGGGACGATCCCGCACCGCCCGGATGCCGCCAGTCGGCACCCTTCACGCCCAGCCACCACGGGGTGCTCGGCGCCTGTCCCAGGATGTCGGTCTCGGGTGCGGTGCGGGCGAGGTGGAAGACCGCCGAGAACCCGAACTCCTCGGCCTCGGTGCGGTAGCCGGTCGCGTCGACGAAGGCCGCGAACGCGTCGTTGGTGACGCTGGTGGCGTCGATGTCGAACGCGTCCAGGCGCACCGCGTGCACGGGCGTCTCGCCGTCGCCTGGATTGCGGTCGCCGGAGGAGTCGCCCATCAGGAAAGCGCCGGCGGGGATCCGGGCCTGCTCGATCGAGTGGATTCCGGATGCCGACGGCACGGCCCTGCGCGTCGGGACGCTCAGTGCGAAGGACTGCCGACCGGGCGCGCCGCAGGTGCAGCCGGGACCGCAGTCGCCCTGCGGAGTGGGAGTGTCGTCGCTCATCCCGTCCATTCTCGCTCAGCCTCGCGGGGGATGCGTTCAGCAGCGCTCAACCGCGCAGCGCACCCGTCACGCCGATCGTCGCAAGGGCCGTGATAGTCACGAGCACCCAGAGCATGCCGCCGAGAGCCAGCGGCCGCCAGCCGGCCCGACGCAGTGCCGGGATGTCGGTGGACAGCCCGATGCCGGCGAGAGCCATGGCGATGAGGAACACGCTCGCCTGCACGAGGATCTCGCGCGGAGCATCCGGTATCACCCCGGTGGAGTTCACGATCGCGACGACGATGAAGCCGATCAGGAACCACGGCACGAGCTTGGCGATGCGCCGGCCGGTGAGGGGCTGCCCGTCGGCGCTGCGGCGTGCCTCCATGATCGACAGGCCGATGCTGATGGGAATGATCATCAGCGTGCGCACCAGCTTGACGACCACCGCGAAGCCGAGGGCGAAGGTGCTGAAGACCCCGGCGGCGGCGACCACCGAACTGGTGTCGTTGACGGCGGTGCCGGCGAACAGCCCGAAGGTGTGCGGATCGAGGTTCAGGGCGTGCCCGATCAGGGGGAAGAGCACCACGGCGAGGATGTTGAACAGGAAGATCGTCGAGACAGCGTAGGCGATCTCGGCACCGGCCGCGCCGATCACGGGGGAGACCGCGGCGATGGCCGATGCTCCGCAGATGCCGGTGCCGACCCCGATCAGGGTGGTCAGGCGGCGTTCGGTGCGCAGCATCCGTCCGAGTCCCCACGCGCCCAGCAGGCAGACGACGAGCGTGGTCAGCATGATCGGCAGAGACTCGAGACCGACCTTCGCGATGACGCCGATCGACAGCTGCACGCCCAGCAGCACCACCGCCAGCTGAAGCAGGAACTTTCCCGAGTAGGCGATGCCGGGCTGGATGCGGGCGTCCGCCTTCTCGCGCCCGGCCATCATGCGAGGCCGCAGGATCGAGAGCAGCACCCCGATGACGATCGCCGGCACCGCCGAGCCGAGCACGGGCCAGATCGCGCCGATGCCGGTCGCGATCAGGGCGATCGCCGCCGTGACGAGCACGCCGGGGAGCACGTCGACGCCGCGATGGCCGAGGCGGGTGGGAAGGGTCTGCACGGGGGAGAACTGCATGTCTCCATCCTGGTGACTGGACGGCGGCCAGCGGTAGAAGGCTATTGTCGATAGGGATACAGGCCAGGGCTGTGAGGGCGTCATGAATCAGGATCCGGACATCGGCGCGCTGCGGCTGCTCGCCGCGGCAGTGCGCCACAGATCGATCTCGGCGGCCGCGCGCGAGAACGGCGTCACCCAGCAGACGGCATCGGCCCGACTGCGCGGGCTCGAGCAGAGGCTGGGACTGGAGCTGCTGCTGCGCTCCCCGCGCGGAGTCGTGCCCACGGTCATCGGCGAGACGGCCGCGGCCTGGGCGGAAGAGGTGCTGGCCGCCTCAGAGCGCTTCCGGACGGGCGTGGAGACGCTGCGTGGTGAGCGCAGCCGGGCGTTGACGGTCGCGGCGAGCCAGACGGTGGCAGCGCACATGCTTCCCCGCTGGCTGGTGGCGCTGCGAGAGCACCAGGTGAGCGCGGGACGCACGCCGACCCAGGTGCGCATGCTGAACGCCAACAGTGCCGAGGTCGCAGCGTTCGTGCGCGCGGGCGAGGCCGATCTCGGATTCATCGAGTCCACGACACTGCCGGAGGGGCTGTCGAGGACGACGGTGCGCCTGGATGCACTGGCGGTCGTCGTCGCACCGCATCACGCGTGGGCGTCGCTGGAGGACATCGGACTGGCGGATGCCGCGGATGCCGCACTGGTCGTGCGCGAGCAGGGCAGCGGGACCCGCCAGACCTGGGACGATGCCGTGCTCGCCCGGCTCGGGCGGGAAAGCGCGGAGCCGGTGGCGGAGCTGTCGACCTCGGCCGCCGTGCGATCCGCGGTCGGCGAGGGCGTCGGCCCGGCAGTGCTCTCCCGGCTGGCGATCGCCGACGACGTGCGTCTGGGCCGTCTGGTCGAGGTTCCCCTGCGCGGAGAACCGGTGCAGCGCCCGATCACCGCTCTGTGGCGCGGTGGGCTGTCCGATCTCTCGCAGGTGGGCAGGGAGCTGCTCGAGGAGGCCGTGCGGTGAGACGGAGCGCCGCACTACCTACATCCACCTGCCGCGCTTGAAGATCACGTACAGAAGCACCGCCACGGCGATCATCATCCCGATGGCCATCGGATAGCCGAAGGCCCAATGCAGTTCGGGCATCAGGTCGAAGTTCATCCCGTAGATGGCGCCGACGAGGGTGGGAGCGAAGAGGATCGCGGCCCACCCTGAGATCTTCTTCATGTCCTCGTTCTGCCGCTGGGCGACGAGCGTCGCGTTGACGTTCAGGATCTGAGACAGGGAATCGCGCAGATCCGACGAACGGGAGCCTGCGCGCGTCAGGTGATCGGACACGTCATCGAGATACGTCTGAAGCTCGTCGGGGATGCCGTACTTGTCGAAACCCGACTGCAGTGCGTCGACCACCTCTCGCAAGGAGGAGACCGCTTGCTGCATGTCGATGACTTCCTGGCTGAGCCGGTAGATCCGCTCGGCGACCGCCGCATCACCGCTGAACACCTGTCGTTCGATCTGCTCCTTGTCGATCGACAGTCCCTGCAGGACGGGAGCGTATCCGTCCACGATCGCATCCAGGAGCCGGTACACGACGGCTTCAGGACCCAGCTTGAGCAGGCTCTGGTCGCCGAGCAGTGTGCGCTCGCGGCGGTCGGGCGCGGTGGCCCGCACCTCGTCGAAGTCGGTTCCGTCCGTGCCGTCGATCCACCGCTTGTCCTGACACAGCACTGCAACGGCATCCGGCTTCATCAGGATATGGAACTCTGCGAAGTCCACCTCTTCGGCTTCGTCGATGTATCTCGCCGAGCGGGCCACGAGGAAGAGCACATCCCCGTACCGCTCGAGCTTGGGTCGCTGATGCGCGTTCAACAGGTCTTCGCGCAGCAGCGGATGCAGCTCCCAGGCATCGGCCAGTTCGGTGATCTCGGCGGGGTCGGGCGCGGGGTAGAAGAACATCGCCATTCGATGCGGGGCGGCGCGGGAGAACAGAAGCGCCTCCGTCACCGACGTCCCTTCGGGCTGCCGTGCGGCGATCCCGTCGGTGACGAACTGAGTCAGGTGCGGGGGCAGTCGCGGGGGAGCCGACGGTCCGGTGGGATCGGCCCGACGGAATCTGCTGATCCGGCGCGTCCCCGGCTGTCCTGCGTCGCGTTGCGGCATTGGTGCCCTCCTGCCTCAAGCATGCATCATCCGCGCAGGGCGACCGCAAAGCGCCGCCCGCTCGCGCGGCTCGTCGAGGACACTGCAGCGGGCCGAATGTCCGAGGTCGGCGTTAGCGTCGCCGGTATGACGGAAAGTGATGCGCTCGCCGGGCTGGATGCCGCCCAGCTGCAGGCCGTCGAGCACGGCGACGGCGCGCTCGTGATCGCTGCCGGTGCGGGCACGGGCAAGACCCGCGTGCTGACCTCGCGCGTCGCGCGGCTGCTCGAGGCGGGCGTCGCACCCGAGCGCATCCTGCTGCTGACCTTCACCCGCCGCGCCGCCGCCTCGATGATCTCCCGCGCGGCGGCACTCTGCGGCGACGCGCAGGCCGCGCAGCGGATCGCGGGCGGCACGTTCCACGCCGTCGCGCATCGGCTGGTCGCCGAGCATGCTCAGCATCTCGGGCTGGCGGATGTCACGGTGCTCGACCCCGATGACGTGATCGATCTGCTCGATCTGCTGCGCTCCGAGCACGGCCTCGACGGCACAGCATCGCGCCTGCCGACCACCCGCACCATCGCCGACATCGGCTCGCGCGCGATCAACACAGGCACGCCCGCACGGAGGATCATCGACGAGCAGTTCCCCTGGGCTCTGGAGCATGCGGATGCCGTGATCGCCCTGCTCCGGCACTACAGCGCCCGCAAGCGAGAGCGCGGGCTGCTCGACCTCGACGACCTGCTCATCGCCTGGCGGGCTCTCGTCGCCGACCCCGATGTCGGCGCGCGGCTGCGGGCCCGCTGGGACTGGGTGCTCGTCGACGAGTACCAGGACGTCAATCAGCTGCAGGTCGACATCGTGCGCGGGCTGGCGCCCGACGGGCGCGGTCTCACCGTGGTCGGCGACGATGCGCAGGCGATCTACGGATTCCGCGGCGCAGGCGCCGGGCACCTGCTCGATCTCATGGACGCCCATCCGGATGCCACCCTGGTGCGGCTCGAGCGCAACTTCCGCTCCACCCAGCCGATCCTGGACCTCGCGAACGTGGTGCGCCCGGGGGAGCTGCCGTTGCGGCTGGTCGCACACCGGCCGGATCTGGGCGTCCGTCCGTCGCTCGTGGTCTGCCGCAACGCCGACGACGAGGCGCGCACTGTCGCCGATCGCATCCTCGCTGCGCACGTCGACGGGATGCCGCTGCGCGAGCAGGCCGTGCTCATGCGCACCGGGTCGCACAGCGCGCTGCTGGAGATCGAGCTGAAGGTGCGCAACATCCCGTTCCACAAGTTCGGCGGTATCGGGTATCTGGAGACAGCGCATGTGCGCGACCTGCTGGCGAGCTTCCGCGTCGTGCTCAACCCCGCCGACGAGGTGTCCTGGTATCGCCTGCTCACCCGGCACCGATCGATCGGCAAGGCGACCGCTCGCGGGCTCGCCGGCATGCTGGCCGACGGCGGGATCGACCGGTCGGCGGATGCCGTCGCGGCGGCGCCCGCAAAGGCGCGTACCGGACTCGCGTCGACCCTGTCGCTGCTGGGGGCGGTGGACGCCACCACGGCCGTCGTCGACGTCGTCGAGGCCTGCCGCGGGGCGGTCGATCCGCTGCTGCGCGCACATTACCCGGACTGGCAGCGCCGAGTCGCGGATGTGGATGGGATCGCCCAGGCGGCCGCTCGGCAGTCCGACCTGCGGGCCTTCGTCAGCGAGCAGGCCATCGATCCGGTGAATGTGGTCGGCGATTGGGCGAAGAAGCCGCACCTCGACGAGGACTGGGTGACGCTGTCGACGATCCACTCGGCCAAGGGGCTGGAGTGGGACGCCGTGCACGTGCTGCGCGCCTGCGACGGAGCGATGCCTTCTGACATGGCGCTGTCGTCCTCGGCAGGGCTGGATGAGGAGCAGCGGCTGTTCTACGTGGCGCTGACCCGGGCGCGCGACACGCTCGACGTGTACGCCCCCGCACGGCTGCCCACCCATCCGACCTCGTTCCTCGCCAAGCACGTCATCGCGAAGCCGAGCCGGTTCCTGACGGATGCCGCGCGCGAGGTGATGGAGGCGGTAGACACCGCGGCATCCGATGAGGTCCCGGCTTCAGAGGGCGTTCCTGCGCTCGCCGCACCGCGCATCCGCCTGGATGCGTTCGACGATCTGTTCGCCTGAAGCCGTCCGGCCGCTCACGTCGTGTACCCGGTGTCACCCCACCGGGTACACGAGCGTGAACCTCTCGCAGAGCACCGGCATGTCGGGCGCCCAGCCGCGCGGATCCTCGGAGTGGTCGCGCCAGAACCGCTCATGGATCTCGCGCCAGGCGGCGAGCGTGCGGTCGCCTTCACCCTCGGCGTGCGCGTGCTCCTCGTCGACCTCGTCGAACGGCACGATCTCCAGCGCGGTGGTGCGGATGACGGCCCGGGCAGCTCCCGTGCCGTCGAGGATCACGCTCAGGTCACCGACGCGCGGCATCGGATCCCCCGAGGCTTCGTAGTCCCAGACCGACGACGCCGTTCCGGTCTTCACGCCGGCCAGCACGAGCTCGATCAGACCATCGGCATGCTCAGGCGTCGCGCCGAACGCCCAGGCCTCAGGGATTTCGGACGGGAGAGAGAAGACGACAGCGCACGCGCGAGTCCAGAACGCGGCCAGGTCTGCAGGAGTCGCGGTGATGCCCATGACAAGGACATTATGGGATCCGCGCTTGACCGGATCTCGCCCGATGCCTACGGTGTTACTAAAGCGACATAACATGTTGGATCGCCAACATTCAGGACTGCGGGTGTCCACATGCACGGGGCTAGGATGCGGGAGAGTCGCAGGACCGAGAGGACACCATGGGTGCTGTCACCGCCGGAACCGCCGTCGATCTCGCCGCCGAACTGCGCCGTCACGGGCTCGCCGACGTGTCGGTCAGCGACATCGATCGGGCGATGTACTCGTCCGACGCGTCGCTGTACCGCGTCGTCCCGCAGGCGGTGGTGCGCGCGCGGCACGTGGATGAGCTGCATGCCGTGCACGAGGTCTCGCGACGGCTCGGCGTGCCGCTGACCCTGCGCGGATCGGGCACCTCGATCGCCGGCAACGCCATCGGCTCCGGAATCGTCGTCGACACCCGCGGACTGGATCGGGTGCTGGCCGTCGACCCCGAAGCGCGCACCGCGACGGTCGAACCCGGCGTCGTGCACTCCGACCTCCAGCGCGCCGCAGCGCCGTACGGACTGCGGTTCGGCCCCGATCCGTCATCGCACACCCGCGCGACCATCGGCGGCATGATCGGCAACAACGCCTGCGGATCGAGGGCGCTCGGCTACGGTCGCACCGTCGACAACGTCGAGGATCTCGAGCTGATCTGGGGCGCGGACCGCGCGCCCTCGGAGATCACCGCGGATCTCGCCGCGCTCGCCCAGCGCAGCCTCGGCATGATCCGCACCCAATTCGGGCGGTTCGGCCGCCAGGTGTCCGGATACTCGCTGGAGCACCTGCTGCCCGAACGGCGCAGCATCCCGAGATTCCTCGTCGGAACCGAGGGGACGCTGGCGACCGTCACCCGGGCGACCGTGCGCCTCGTGACCGCGCCGGCCACGCGCGTACTCGTCGCCCTGGGATACCCGGACATGGCGCACGCCGCCGATGCCGTCCCGCAGATCCGCGCCGGCATCGCACCCTACGAGAGCCCCGACCTGCGACTGACCGCTCTGGAGGGCATGGACGCGCGGATCATCGACCTGGTGCGCAGTCGCGGCGTGGTGGTGCCCGAACTGCCCCGCGGCACGGGCTGGCTGTTCGCCGAACTCGGCGGCGAGGCGGCAGCGGTCGCGGATGCCGCGATCAGGATCATCGCGGCCTCCGGCAGCCTGGCATCCCGAATCGTCGGCACCGAATCCGAGCAGGACGCTCTCTGGCGGATCCGCGAGGACGGCGGCGGACTCGCCGGCCGCGCACTGCCGACCCCGGCGCACGCGGGCTGGGAGGATTCCGCGGTTCCCCCCGAGCACCTGGGCGCCTGGCTGCGCGACTTCGAGGCGCTCCTCGTCGATCACGGCCTGCAGGGCATCCCGTACGGGCACTTCGGCGACGGGTGCATCCACGTGCGGATCGACTTCCCGTTCCGGCCCGGCGATCAGGCATCCGCCACCGTGTTCCACGACTTCATGCATGCCGCGGCATCCGCCCTGCAGAAGTACGGCGGCACCATATCCGGCGAGCACGGCGACGGGCGCACGCGCTCGGAGCTGCTGCCGTACATGTACGAGCCCGACGCCCTGCGCCTGTTCGACGACGTCAAGCGGATCTGCGACCCCCGGGGGCTGATGAACCCGGGGGTGATCGCCGACCCGTCCGGCAACGGGGCGGCCGACATCACCGAGGATCTGCGCCCTGTCCGCCCGCGTTCCCGCCCGCGCACCGCACTGACGCTGCTGCACGACGGCGGCGACCTGGGTGCGGCCGTGCACCGGTGCACCGGCGTCGGCAAGTGCGTCGCCCCGCACGCGGCCGGGGTGATGTGCCCGTCGTATCAGGCGACCAAGAACGAGAAGGACTCCACGCGCGGACGCGCGCGGGTGCTGCAGGAGGCGCTCGACGGCGGGCTGCTGCGCGACGGGCTCGCCAGCGACGCGGTCGAGCAGGCGCTGGATCTGTGCCTGGCGTGCAAGGGCTGCCTGACCGACTGTCCGACCGGTGTCGACATGGCGAGCTACAAGTCCGAGGTGCTGCACCAGAAGCACGACGTCGGCGGCATCCGGCGTCCGCGCACGCACCTCACCCTCGGCCGTCTTCCGCTGTGGGCGCGGCTGGTCGCGCCACTGGCCTCGGCGGCGAATCTCGCGGCGCGGATCCCGCCGCTGGCGGCCGTGGGCAAGTGGGCGGTGGGCATCGATCAGCGCCGCTCCATCCCGCGCTTCGCGCCCCGGACCCTGCGACGCTCCGACCGGAAGGCTGCGGCGAGCCGCCGCGCCGCGACCACCGACACCGGGCAGCCGGATGTCTGGATCTGGGCGGACTCGTTCACCGACCACTTCTTCCCGAACTCCGGCGTCGCCGCGTTGGAGTACCTGCGTGCGAACGGGATCGACGCCCGCGTGATCCAGGACGACGCCTGCTGCGGGCTGACCTGGATCACGACGGGCCAGTTGGACAGGGCGAAGCCGATGGTCGGCCGCACGGTCGAGCGCCTCGCCGCCTATGTCGACTCCGGTGTTCCGGTGCTGGGCCTGGAGCCCTCGTGCACGGCGACGCTGCGCTCCGACGTCCTCGAGCTCGTCGACTCGCCCGACGCTCAGCGCGTGGCAGACGGCGTGCTGACCTTCGCCGAGCTGATCGCGAAGCTGAAGCTGCCGGTGCCGGATCTGACCGGGATCGAGGTGGTGGCGCAGCCGCACTGCCATCAGAACGCCGTGCTCGGCTGGGCCCTGGACGAGGCGCTGCTGCGTCGCGCCGGCGCCACCGTGACAAGAGTGGACGGATGCTGCGGACTGGCCGGCAATTTCGGCGTCGAGAGGGGCCATTACGAGGTGAGCGCAGCAGTGGCCGAGACGCACCTGCTGCCGAGCCTGCGCGCGCATCCCGACGCGATCGTGCTCGCAGACGGCATGAGCTGCCGCATCCAGGTCGACGACCTCACCGCCCGCCCGACGATGCACCTCGCGGAGCTGCTGGCCTCGAGGCTTTGACAGATGCGGGGAGCGTCGGAGTACTATGTCAGCAAGATTAGATTTAAAATCTAAAACGATGGAGGCGACACGATGTCGGCACGGTTCAGCTATCTCACCTCTCTGACCAGCAGCGCGACGGGCGAGGTCTACGACCCTGCAGTCCCGCAGAATCTCGCGGCCGACGGGTCGACGCTGTTCGCGCGGTACGACCTCGATGCCGTCCGCGAGGTCGTGAATCCGGATGTCATCGCCGGTCGCGCGCATGACCTGTGGCGCTACCATGAGCTGCTTCCCGTGCAGGATCCGGATGCCGTGCGCGGCTTCGGTGAGGGGATGACGCCCCTGATCGACCTGCCGGCCCTGGGCCGGCGCCTGGGACTGTCCCGGCTGAAGTTCAAGGACGAGTCCCTCCTGCCCACCGGCACCTTCAAGGCGCGCGGTGCGGCGGTCGGCGTCGCCCGAGCCGCCGAGTTGGGCATCTCCCGCATCGCCATGCCCACCAATGGCAACGCGGGGGCGGCCTGGGCCGGCTACAGCGCGCGGTACGGCATCGACCTGACCGCGATCCAGCCGGTCGACGCCCCGCGGATCAATCGCTCGGAGTCGTCGTTCGCGGGTGCGGACATCTCTCTGATCGACGGGCTCATCTCGGATGCGGGCAGGGCCATCGCGGAGCTCGTCAAGAGGGGCGAGCACTTCGACGTGTCCACGCTGAAGGAGCCCTATCGTGTCGAGGGCAAGAAGACGATGGGGCTGGAGATCGCAGAGCAGCTCGGCTGGCGCGTGCCCGACGTGATCCTGTACCCGACCGGAGGTGGTGTCGGCCTGATCGGCATCCACAAGGCGCTGCTCGAGCTGCAGGAGCTGGGGTGGATCCCGAAGGGCAGGATGCCGAGACTGGTCAGCGTGCAGGCCGAGGGCTGCGACCCGATCGTGCGGGCCTTCGAGTCGGGCGCCCAGAACGTCGAGGCCCTGACCGACACGTCCACGATCGCGTTCGGCGTCAACGTGCCCTCGCCCATGCTGGGTGCACCGAGCGTGCTGAGTGCCGTGCGCAGCACCCACGGCACCGCGGTGCGCGTCAGCGACGAGGACACCATGGCCGCCCTGCACATGATCGCCGAGGACGAGGGCATCCTGCCCTGCCCGGAGGGGGCGACGACCGTGGCCGCAGCCGGCGCCCTGAGGCGTGCGGGCTGGATCGCCGAGGACGACGAGGTGGTGCTGCTGAACACCGGCGCCGGAAACAAGTACGGCGAGGTGCTCGGCGTGACCCTCCCGCTGCTCGACCGCTCGGGGGCGCCGACGGGCGAGTCGCTGTAGCGCCGCGTCTAGAATCGGGACGGATGAGCGAGCACCGGGAGCACACAGACGCCGAGGACGCCCCGCTTGCGCGCTCCAGCCTCGTGGATGCCGCGTACGCGGACATCCGCGCGCGCATCCTCGACGGCCGGATCGCGCCCGGTGAGCGCGTGACCGTGCGCCCGATCGCCGATCGGCTGGCACTGTCGGCGACACCGATCAAGGCGGCCCTCGTGCGCCTGGAGCGCGAGGGCCTGATCGCCTCGCAGCTGCATCGCGGCTTCTTCGTGCCCGATCTCGGCGACGCGGATGCGGCGGAGATCTATCAGCTCCGCGAAGCGCTGGATGCACTGGCGGCCGGTCTTGCGGCCGGTGCACCGCATTCCGCCGACGGCGCGGCGCTGCTCGCTCGGCTGTGCGACGAGCAGGAGGCCCGCCTGGCCGCAGACGACATCGACGGCTATCGCCGGCTCGACGTCGAATTCCATCGTGCTCTCTGGCAGGCCAGCGGCAACTCAAGGATCCTGCGGGCGGGAGAGCCGATGCTGGATCAGATGCTGCTGGGCAACGCGCTGTCCGCTCGTCAGCCCGGTCGCGGGGTCGAGTCCCTGCGGGAGCATCGGGCCATCGTCGAGGCCATCCGCGCAGCGGACGCCACCACCGCGGCCGACCTCGCACGGGCGCATATCCACAACTCGCATCGCAGTTTCTCGGCGGCCACCGCGTAGCTCTCGCCGTGTCCGCGGACTGCGCAGCGGCGGATGCGAGTCCGCGAATGACTCTTGACGGGTCGATCCTCGCTGGTTATGGTTGTTCGAAACCCGACAATAGATGTTGGAAATCTAACATCAGGCGATGAAGGCGGATGCGATGGCAGGGACTCAGACCGACTCGGTGAACGTTCTGCGGTATGGGCTGATCGGTGCCGGCACGATGGGCCAGGAGCACATCCGCTACATCGAGCTGATCGACGGCGGCGAGATCGTCGCGATCGCCGATCCGCACGCCCCGTCGCTGGAGAAGGCGCGCGGAATGCTCTCCCGCGACGTCACCACCTACGACAGCCACCTCGAGCTGATCGCGAACGAGCAGCTCGACGCGCTGCTGATCGCCACACCCAACGACACGCATGCACAGATCCTGCTCGACGTCTTCGCGTCGGGCGCGGCCCTGCCGATCATGGTCGAGAAGCCCTTGGTCACCACCGTCGGCGACGTCGAGCGCATCCGCTCCGCCGCCGCGGACTACCCGGCACCGATCTGGGTGGCCATGGAGTACCGCTACATGCCGCCGGTGCAGTCGTTCCTCTCGGACGTGCACGGCGGCCGCGTCGGCACCCCGCGGATGCTGGCGATCACCGAGCACCGCTTCCCGTTCCTGCACAAGGTCGACGATTGGAACCGCTACGCGGCCCGCACCGGCGGCACCCTCGTGGAGAAGTGCTGCCACTTCTTCGACCTCATGCGCCTGATCCTGCAGGACGAGCCGGTGCGGGTCTACGCATCCGGCGCCGCCGACGTGAATCACAAGGACGAGGACTACGACGGCCACACCCCCGACATCCTCGACAACGCGTTCGTCGTCGTCGACTTCTCCCGCGGCAGCCGCGCGATGCTGAACCTGTCGATGTTCGCCGAGGGCACGCAGTACCAGGAGCACATGTCGGTGGTCGGCGATGTCGCCAAGGTCGAGATCGGCGTCCCGGTCTCGGCCCACCACTGGGACGGCTCCGAGAGCCCGGCCTACATCGAGTTCAGCCCGCGCGATCCCCAGGGGCCCGTGCGCGAGGAGATCACCCTCGATCGGGAGCTGTTCCTGGCCGGCGGGCACTACGGCTCGACGTACTTCGAGCACCTGAAGTTCCAGCAGGTGGTGCGCGGCGAAGCCGAGGCGGAGGTCACCGTCGAGGACGGACTCCGCGCCGTGCTGATGGGCATGGCCGCAGAGCGGTCCGTCGTGGAGCACACCGCCATCGACCTCGATTTCACCGCTGGCCCGAGCCGGCAGCTGACGAGTGCACGGGAGAGCGTCCGATGAAGTGGCTCAACACCCCCGCCCACGCCCGCTGGCTCGAGGCCGAGGCCGACCGCACCTTCGAGTTCGGGCGCGCCGCGAAGGTGCCGACCGGCTTCGGCTGGCTGAGCAATCAGGGCGTGGTCCGGGAGGACAAGAACACCGAACTGTGGATCACCAGCCGCATGGTGCACGTCTACTCGCTGGCCGCGTTGATGGGCCGCCCCGGCGCCGCCTCGTACGTCGACCACGGCATCCGCGCTCTGAACGGACCGCTGCGGGACGCCGTCAACGGCGGCTGGTTCGCCGAGGTGAACGCCGACGGGCCGGTCGATGACAGCAAGCCCGGTTATGCGCACTGCTTCGTGCTGCTCGGCGCCGCGAGCGCGACGGCTGCCGGGCGCCCCGGCGCGCGCGAACTGCTGGACGACGCCATCGAGCTGTTCGAGAAGCGCTTCTGGGACGAGCCGAACCAGATCAGCCTGGAGTCGTGGAACGCCGACTTCACGGAGACCGAGGCGTACCGCGGCGGCAATGTGAACATGCACACCGTGGAGGCCTTCCTCGTGGTCGCCGACGTGACCGGAGACGACAAGTGGCTCAGCCGCGCGCTCGCGATCTCCGAAAAGGTGATCCACGACGTCGCCCGCAGCAACAGCTACCGCGTCGTCGAGCACTTCGATGAGCACCTCAACCCGCTGTTCGAGTACAACACCGACAACCGGGCGCACCGCTTCCGCGCCTACGGCGGCACGCCTGGTCACTGGACCGAGTGGGCGCGCCTGCTGCTGTCGCTGCGGGCATCACTGATCGACCGCGGCCTCGACGCACCGGACTGGCTGCTCGAGGACGCGATCGGCGTCTTCCAGGCCGCCGTGCGCGACGCGTGGGAGCCCGACGGCAACCCCGGCTTCGTGTACTCGGTGGGCTGGGACGGCGAGCCGGTCGTGCGCGAGCGCATCCGCTGGGTCGTCGTCGAGGCGATGGGCGGAGCATCCGCCCTGTACAACGTGACCGGCGAGGAGCAGTACGAGCAGTGGTACCAGAAGTTCTGGGACTACGCGAAGAACTATCTGATGGACACCGAGAACGGCTCGTGGTGGCAGGAGCTGTCACCCGAGAACGTCGTGTCCACCGAGGTCTGGGACGGCAAGCCCGACATCTACCACCTGATGCACTGCCTGCTGGTGCCGCGGCTGCCGCTGTCACCCGCGATGGCCCCGGCGCTCGCCGCCGGCCTGCTGGACTCGGTGATGTCATGACCGACGCCCGCGCGGTCTTCGTCGGCGTCGCGACCGAGGACTCCATCGCCGTCGTCGACCGGTATCCGGATGCCGACGAGCGCATCGTCGCATCCGGCATGGTCTTCGGAGGAGGCGGCCCTGCCGCGACCGCCGCTGTCGCCGCCGCACGGCTCGGCGTGCCCAGCGCTGTCGTCGCGGCAGTCGGCGACGACGAGGCGGGTGAGCGGGTGCGCGAGCGGCTCGTCGGCGAGGGCGTCGACGTCTCGGGCATCACCACCGTCGCGGGAGCCGAGACGTCGCGCAGCATCGTCGTGATCAGCGGACCCGAGCGGTCCCGGGCGATCGTGAACCGCGTGGGGCCCGCTCTCGACATCGCCGGGAACGCCCGTGCGCTCGAACTGATGACCGGATCGCGCTGGGTGCACGTCGACCAGCACGGCTGGCGCGCCGTGCGCGATGTGCAGGACGGCGACGCCTCCGGCATCCGCCTCTCCGTCGATGCCGGCAACGACATCCCCGGACTCGATCTGTCGGGTACCGCTCTTTACGCGCCCACCCTCGAGGCGCTCGAGCGCCGGTACGGCAACGGGAGTCTCGACGAGAACATGCGCCGGGCGATCACCGACGGCGCGGAGTGCGTCGTGGTCACCGACGGCGGTCGCGGATCGCACGGGCTGCGCGCGGACGGCCGGGCCGTGCATGTGACGCCCCCGGCCGCCGAGCTTGTGAGCACCCTCGGAGCCGGCGACGTGTTCCACGGGGCTCTCATCGCCGGGCTGATGCACGCCGAGGACGGCGCGCTCGACGGCGGCTTCGAGCGCGTGGTCGCCTACGCCACCACCGTCGCGACCCTGTCGTGCCGAGGCATCGACGGACGATCGCGCATACCGACCCACGACGAGGCCCTGCGGGCGCTGGCGGCTCTCGATGCCGCCGATGCCCCGGCCGTCTGAGAAGAGGAACACACTGATGACTGATACGACGACAGGCACCGACCGTCTGGCACCGCTGCGCAGGCCCTCGGGGGCCTTCGCGATGCTCGCGGTCGACCAGCGCGAGGCGCTGCGGAACATGCTCGCCGAGCACACCGATCAGCCGGTGACCGACGAGGACGTGACCGCGTTCAAGCTGGATGCCGCGCGCATCCTCACCCCGCACGCCTCAGCCGTGCTGATCGACCGCCAGTTCGCTCTCGATCAGGCGATCGAGCAGGGCGTCGTCGACGCCGGCTGCGGCCTGATCGGCTCGGCTGACCACTTCGAGTCCGCCCACGGCGAGCTCGTGGGCGAGGTCACCATCGACCGGCAGGTCGATGCGCACGACCTCAAGCGCCGCGGCGCGGTCGCGCTCAAGCTTCTCGTGCTCCACCGGCCCGACGGCGGTGCCGACCAGCGCATCGCCATGACGCGCGAGTTCATCGAGATCTGCACGGATGCCGGCCTCGCCAGCATCATCGAGCCGGTCTCGCGAGGTCCGCTGGACGGAGGGGACTGGGACTGGAACGACGGTGTGCATCAGGCTGCCGTCGAACTCGGCGCCCTCGGCGCCGATCTGTACAAGGCCGAGATGCCGTTGCGCGGTCAGGGCGAAGAATCGGTGCTCCGGGCGGAGTGCGCCCGCCTGACCGTCACCATCGATGGACCGTGGGTCATCCTGTCCTCCGGCGTCTCTCCGGATGTGTTCCCGGAGGCCGTGCGGATCGCGTGCGAGGCCGGGGCATCCGGATTCCTCGCCGGTCGTGCCGTCTGGGCGCCGTCACTGGGCGCAGACGACGTGAGAGCCGACCTCGAAGTGAATGCCGTTGCACGCCTGCAGCGGCTGTCCGACGTCGCCGACCACGCGGTCGGTCGATGAACAACCAGCACAACACCACCAACACAACGGAGTATGGGAATGTCTGCATTTGAGAAGTGGCAGCCGACGCGTCGCCAGCTGTTCGGCGCGGCAGGAGCACTCGGCATCGGAGCACTGCTGGCCTCGTGCGCGGGGCCTGGGAGCGGAACCGGCGGGGGAGGCGGGGGCGGTGAGCTCAAGCCCGGGGGCGAGGTCACCGGCGACATCTCGTTCGCGCACTGGCGCGGAGAGGATCGCGAGGCCTTCGCGAAGCTGATCAAGCAGTTCGGCGAGAAATATCCCGGCACGACGATCACGCAGGACATCTCGACGTCGAACGACTACGCGGCCCAGGCCTTCCGTCGTCTTCGCGACGGGAAGATCGGCGATGTCGCCGTGGCGGGTCGAGGCGACCAGTTCCAGCAGTTCACGACGACCGGGCTGTTCGAACCGCTGGACGACACCGGACTGACCGACAAGTACCAGGCCGCACTCATCACCGAGGGCGCGAAGGACGGCAAGCAGTACGGCTATCCGTACCAGATCGTCTACAACGTGCCGATCGCGAACATGGACATCCTCAGCAGCGTCGGCGTCACCGAGGCGCCGACGTACTGGGACGCGTACATCGACATGCTCGACAAGATCAAGGCGAAGGGCATCACGCCGATCGCCTTCCCGGGTGCGGATGCCGGCAACGCCGGGCAGCTGATGAACTCGATGGTGATGAACCTCGCGCCGTCCGACGACATGTTCACGCAGATGCAGGAGGGCAAGACCAAGTGCACGGATGACTGGTTCATCAAGATGCTCGAGCTGTACGCGCAGCTCGGTGCCTACGTGCAGCCCAATGCCGCCGGCACCGCGGTGGAGCCGGCCCAGCAGATGTTCAACACCGGAAAGGCCGCGATCCTGTCCACCGGCAGCTACCACATCGCCGCGGTGCGCGACCTGGGCGCGACCTTCCCCATCGATCTGGTTCCCGCCCGCACCAACGCCGAGGGCGAGGGCCAGTACGAAGGCATCTACAACGCGACGTTCATCCTCGGCATCAACTCCAAGGGCGACAACAAGCCCACTTCGCTCGCCTGGCTCGAATTCCTCAGCGATGCCCAGAACGCGGGCGAGTACGGCGATGCGACCGCTCAGCACACCTCGGTCGCCGGCGTCGAATACAAGAACCCCGACCTGAAGCGCATCGCACCGTGGCTGGACAAGAAGCTCGTCATCGCGCCGCGCTTCCAGTTCCTCGACCTCGACATGCGCAACGCGGTGGAGGCGGCGGGCGTCGCCGCCCTGACGGGCACCAGCCCCGAGAAGGCCGCCGAGGATGCGCAGAAGATCGTGGACGAGCGAATCGCCGCCAAGGAGTGAGACCGTGACGACGACCGAGCTCATCGTCACGGAAGCCACGACGAAGAGAAGATTCGGCGGCCGACGTGCCGGGAGGAGGACAGCGCCCGCGCTGTACCTCTTCCCGGTGCCGGCGCTGATCATCTACATCGCGTTCTTCGTGGTGCCGACACTGCAGACGTTCCAGTACTCGATCACGAACTGGGACGGCTACAGCCCGAACTTCGACTACGTGGGGCTGAAGAACTTCGGTCGGGCCTTCACCGGCGACACCCTGTTCACGAACGCTCTCGTGAACAACATGAAGTTCATGGTCGTCGTCGTCATCGGGCAGACGATCGTCGCGCTGACGATGGCCGTGCTGCTGATGAAGAACACGAAGACGAACGTCTTCCTGCGGGCGCTGTACTTCTTCCCGACGATCCTGTCGTCGGTCTCGGTCGGATTCATCTGGAAGTTCGTCTACGACCCGAACTACGGGGTGATCAACAGCATCCTCGGCTCGGTCGGCATCCAGGGGCCCGGGTTCCTGGGCGACGCGACTGCGGCGATCTACTGGCTCGCGGTGACCCAGATCTGGTTCCACGCGGGCATGATGATCGTCATCTTCGTCGCGGGCCTGCAAGCCATCCCCGCGGAGCTGTACGAGGCCGCGGAGGTCGATGGAGCGGGGCCCTGGCGTCGGTTCACGTCGATCACCTGGCCGCTGATCGCTCCGGCGATGTCGATCGTGGTCGCCTATACGACGATCCAGTCGTTCAAGGCGTTCGACGTCGTGCTCAGCATCTCGGGCAACCCGCCCAGTCGCGCACTCGACATCCTCTCCACCCGCATCTACTCGACCTTCGCGAACTCGCAGTTCGGGTACGCGGCTGCGGAGTCGGTGCTCTTCATCGTCTTCATCCTGGTGACCGTGTTCGTGCTGCGTCGCTTCCTGCGACTGATCCAGAAGGGTGAATCATGAGCGGCAGGATCTCCCGGGGCGCCGTCCTCTTCATCTATGCGGTGATCATCGTGGTCCCGCTCGTCGTCGTGTTCTCCGGCAGCTTCAAGACCACCGGCGAGCTGTTCGAGAGCTCCTTCGGTCTGCCGCCCAAGCCGAGCCTGGACAACTACCACGAGGTCCTCACCGGCGGGAACCTGGCGACGGCATTCGCGAACAGCGCCATGATCACCGTCTGCTCGGTGGTGATCACGCTGTTCGTGGCGTCGCTCGCGGCGTACGGCATCTCGCGCATCCCCGGCTGGAAGGGCGTCGTGCTGCTGGGCGTCTTCGTCGCCGGCATGTCGGTGCCGACGCAGGCGAACATGATCCCCCAGTTCGTGCAGTTCGGTCAGCTCGGTCTGCTGGACAGCCAGTTCGGTCTGATCCTGATCAACATCGTGATGACGCTGCCGGTAGCGGTGTTCATCCTCGGCGGCTTCATGAAGACGCTTCCGGCCGGACTGTACGAGGCGGCCGAGATCGACGGGTCCGGCGCCTGGCGCACCTACGTGTCCATCGCGATGCCTCTGTCGGCGCCCTCGCTCGCGGCCACCGCCACGTTCCTGTTCGTCATGCACTGGAACGAGCTGCTCTACCCGCTGATGTTCATCTCATCGGAGTCGAAGGTCACGCTGCCGCTGGCGCTGCTGAGGTTCCAGGGCGAGTACCTCACCAACTACCCGGTGCTGTTCGCGGGCGTGGTGCTGGCATCCGTTCCGATCGTGGTCGCGTACGTGTTCCTGCAGCGCTACTTCGTGGCGGGCATGACCAGCGGCGCCGTCAAGGGCTGACACCACCTACACATGAGGAGTATCCACACCATGGACACGAAGACGACGCTCATCGACGGAGTCTGGTCGGCGCTCGAGCAGCGACGCGAGGTGACCTCACCCGGCACCGGCGAGGTGGTCGGGAGCGTGTGCTGGGGGACGGCGGATGATGCCCGACTGGCCGCCGATGCGGCGACTCGCGCCTTCGAGTCCTGGGCGGGCCTTCCCGCACGGGCGCGCGCCGACATCCTGCTGCGCGCCGCGGGCCTGCTCATCCAACGCCGCGATGCGATCGCGCGGATCCTCTCCGCCGAGGCCGGCAAGCGCCTGCCCGAGGCGATCGGCGAGCTGAGCTTCTCGGCGGAGTACATCCGCTGGTTCGCCGAGGAGGCGCGCAGGCCTCAGGGCAGCGTCTACGCGCAGGAGGATGCCGCCCGCCGGCATCTGAGCACGCGCAGTGCGGCAGGAGTGGTCGTCAGCCTGACGTCCTGGAACTTCCCGTGCTCGCTGCAGGCGCGCAAGCTCGCTCCCGCGCTGGCCGCGGGGTGCCCGGTCGTGGTGCGCGTCTCCGAGCGCGCGCCGCTCGCCGTGACCGAGATGATCCGCGCGTTCACCGATGCCGGTGTTCCCGCGGGCGTGCTCGGTCTCGTGCACGGGCCGTCGCGGGAGATCACGGACGCTCTGCTGGAGCATCCGAGTGTCCGCGTCGTGACCTTCACCGGATCAACCTCGGTCGGTCGGGCGATCATGGCCAAGGCCGCGCAGCGCGTTGTGCGGCCGATGCTCGAGCTCGGCGGCGACGCCGGTTTCGTCGTGTTCGACGACGCGGATGTCGATCAGGCGGTGGATGCCGCGGTGCTGGCGAAGACGCGCAACACCGGGCAGTCCTGCGTGGCGGCCAACCGGTTCATCGTTCAGAAGGGCATCCACGACGAGTTCGTCACCAGGCTCGCCGCCCGGCTCGACGCCATGACCATCGGCGACGGACTGGCGGAGCCCACCCCCGACCTCGGGCCGATGATCGATGCCAAGGGCGTGACCGCGGTGAACGAGATCGTGGCGGATGCCGTCGAGCGCGGCGCCCGCGAGGCGACCACACCGCGTGAGGTGCCCAGCGGCGGGAACTTCGTGAGGCCGATGCTGTTCACGCACGTGCCCGACGATGCGCTCCTGGCGAAGGAGGAGGTCTTCGGGCCGGTGGCAGGAGTGTTCTCCTTCGACACCGAGGACGAGGCGATCGCCCGGGCCAACGGCACCGAGATGGGGCTCGCCGCCTACGTGTTCACGAAGGACGCATCGCGGTGCTGGCGGGTCGCCGAGCGGCTGCAGGCTGGAATCGTCGGCATCAACGATCCGCTGCCCTCCGTCGCCTTCGCGCCGATGGGCGGCGTGAAGCAGTCCGGCCTCGGACGCGAAGGGGCGACGATCGGACTCGAGGAATTCACCGAGCCGAAGTACCTCGCCTGGCGGCTCTGATCGTGCGGACGCGCTGGGGGCGGCACGGCGCATGAACGGCCTGCTCGCGAACCTGGCGCTCGGTGGTGCGGTGTTCCTCGGTGCTGCCACCCAGCGCATCTCCGGCATGGGCTTCGCGCTGGTGGCCTCGCCGTTCCTGGTCGCGCTGCTGGGACCTTTCGACGGAGTCGTGCTGATAAACCTGCTGGGAGCGCTGACCGCGTTCGCCCTCTTCGTGACGACATGGCGGCGTGTCGAGTACCGGCGGGTCGTGCTCCTTCTCGTTCCCGCAGTGATCGCGGCACTCCCCGGTGCGCTGGTCGCGCGGTTCGTGCCATCCGCGATCCTGTCGATCGTCGTCGGCGCACTGGTCGTGCTCACCCTGGTCGGCAGCTTCTTCGCCGTCAGCAACGTGCGGCTGATGGGACGAGGCGGTGCGGTGCTGGCAGGAACCGTCTCAGGGTTCATGGGCGCTTCAGCAGGAGTCGGCGGCCCTGCCGTCTCGGCCTACGCGATCGCGATCCGCTGGCCGCAGCCCGCCTTCGCCGTGTCCGTGCAGCCGTACTTCTGCGCCCTGGCCATCGCCTCTCTCGCGTTCAAGGGCGCGCTGCCGCGGCTGGCCGGGGCGGGCTGGGTATCCTGCGGCGTGGCGCTCGTGCTGGGAATCCTCGCCGGACACTTCCTCGCGCGCATCGTGAAACCGCGAGTCGCCAGGCTACTCGTCATCGCGCTCGCGTTCGCGGGTGCGGCCGTCATCATCGTCAAAGGAGTGCTGGAGTTGTGGACGTCGTGAATGCGTCGGTGGTCGCCGTGCATCTATCTTGTAAGCAGGTGCGGTCGCGTGATCGGACGCGGCGCCGTCGGAGTCGACGGAGCCGGAACGGGGGAGCAGGTGGACATGGCGGGCAATGATGCGCTGACCGCGCGTCAGCACGCGATCGCGCAGGACCTCAAGGAGCGCGGGTTCGTCTCGACGACGGCGCTGGCCGAGAAGTATCAGGTCTCCGACATGACCATCCGGCGTGATGCGCGGCGTCTCGAGCAGCAGGGCATCGCGCGGTCCGTGCACGGCGGCCTCATGCTGCCGCACGGCACGGTGCACGGTGCGGGGTTCGCCGCGCGGGCGAACGACGACAGCGAGGCCAAGCACGGCATCGCCGCCGCCTGCATCCAGCTCATCTCGGACGGCGAGCGCATCTTCATCGATGCCGGCACCACCGCGTACAGCGTGGCGCGTGCTCTGCCGTCGACGTTCGCAGGAACGCTGATCACGCATTCTGCGCCCGTCATGCAGATCGCTCTGCAGCTGCCGAGCGCGACGACCATCTCGCTCGGTGGTCAGCTGCTGCACGACAGCCAGGCCTTCGTCGGTCACATCGCCATCGCGAACCTGGAGGGGCTGCGGGCGGAGGCCGCCTTCCTCGGCATCGCCGGCATCGACAAGGACGGCCTCTACATCGAGCGGAACCTCGAGCTGTCCACGAAGCGGGCCATCATGGCGGCATCCGATCGCGTCGTCCTCGTAGCGGCGGCCAGCAAGATGGGCCGCAGCGACCTCGTGCGGCTGGGGGACTTCAACGACATCGACGTGCTGGTCACCGATCAGGAGCCGCCGGCGGAGATCGCCGCGGCGCTCGCGGAGGCCGGGGTGCAGGTCATCGTCACCGGTGGTTGACTGCCGGGGCCGGTGATGACGCGTCAGCCGATCATTCGCGGGGTGCCCTAGGGTCGAGGCATGGCGGATCTGCGGGTCGGGTTCCTCGGCGACGGGCACATCACCGGGGTGCTGCGCCGGGCGGTGCACGAGTTCCGTCCCTATCGCGTGATCGGCACCTATGGTCGGGATGATGTCGTTCCGGGCGCGGATGCGGTCGACGTGATCGTCGAAGCGTCGACCCAGCAGGCCGTGCAGGAGCGGGTGCCCGCGTTGCTGGACAGCGGCGTGGACGTCATCCTGCTGTCGGTCGGCGCGCTCGCCGATGTCCGCCTGCGCTCGGAGCTGCTGCAGAGCATGCCGGGCCGCGGCATGCTCATCGCCTGCACCGGCGCGATCGGCGGACTGGACCAGGTCCGCGCGCTGCGCGCCGTCGGGCCGTTGACCGCCGTCTCATTGGAGAGCCGCAAGCTGCCCGGCACCCTCATCCAGTCGTGGATGCCGGGCGAACTGCAGGCCGCCCTGCGCACAGGCGACACGGAGATCGTGCTCGCGGACGGGCCGGCCGGAGAGGTGGCGCAGCGGTTCCCGGCATCCGCCAATGTCGCGGCGGCGCTCGCACTCGCCGCAGATGCCTGGGATGTCGCCACTGCGCGGATCGTCGCCGATCCCGCTGCGGAGGCGACGCGGCACGAGATCCGCGCCGCGGGCGCACTCGGCGAGGTGCGCGCGATCGTCACCAACACGCCGTCGGCCGAGCGGCCCCGGTCCAGCGCGGTGGTGGCATGGGCGGCCCTCCGGGCGCTGGACGACTATGCGCGACTGCGGGGATTCCCGGATGCCGACGGCGTCGTGTTCCTCTGACCGGTTGATCATCGGCAACGCCGACCGTCCTTCGAGAACCGGCAGGGCAGGTGGATAGCGTGGGGCACACCCGATCGTCAGACGCTGATCCGTGGGGAGTGACGATGGCCATCCAGAAGAAGACGAACACGCGACGCAGAAGGCTCGATGTCGACGATGTTCTCGTCGTGAAGAAATCGAGGTTGCGCACGGCGATATCCGGAACCGTGGTCGGCAACTTCATGGAGTGGTTCGACTTCGGCATCTACGGCTACCTGGCTGTCACGCTCACGGCGGTGTTCACCTCCGATGCCCCCGGCGGCGTCGGTCTGCTGCTGACTCTGCTCGGGTTCGCGATCTCGTTCCTGGTGCGGCCGCTCGGCGGCTTCGTGCTCGGGCCACTGGGTGATCGGATCGGCCGGCAGAAGGTGCTGTTCTTCACGATGGCGATGATGGCCACCGCGACCGCGCTGATCGGTCTGCTGCCCACCTCGGAACTGCTGGGGCTGTGGGCGGTCGTCCCGCTGTACTTCCTCAAGATGGTGCAGGGCTTCTCCACCGGCGGCGAGTACGCCGGTGCGACGACGTACGTGTCGGAGTTCTCGCCGGACCGCACGCGCGGCTACTGGTCGTCGTTCCTCGACGTCGGCTCCTACGTGGGCTTCGCCGCGGGCGCGTCGGTCGTCGCCCTCACGACCTGGATCGTGGAGGGGATATCGGGCGACGGCGCCATGGTCGACTACGGCTGGCGGATCCCCTTCCTGGTCGCGATCCCCCTCGGCGCCGTGGCGATCTGGTTCCGGTTGAAGATCCCCGAGACCCCCGCCTTCGAAGCCGAGGAGCACGATGGGCGAGCCGATGACGGCAGCGATCCGCTGGGACGCCTCGGCATCATCGGCATCTTCCGCCATCACTGGCGCGTCGTGCTCATCGGCATCGCACTGGTGGCAGCGACCAACACCGCCGGTTACGCGCTCACCAGCTACATGCCGACATACCTCGAGAAGGAGGTCGGCGTCTCCAACCTGGCGGCGGCGATCGCGACGGTCCCCGTCCTCATCGTCATGAGCGCCTGTCTGCCGCTGATCGGAAAGCTGTCCGACCGAATCGGACGCAAGCCCGTGTACGGCATCGCGGTCGGCTCGACGATAGTGCTCATGCTGCCCGCGTTCGCGATCATGCAGATCGGCGAGGAGTGGGCGGTCTTCATCGCCCTGGCGATGGTCGCGATCCCGGTCGCGTTCTACGTCGCGATCTCGGCATCCGCTCTTCCGGCGCTGTTCCCGACCGCATCGCGGTTCGGCGCGATGGCGATCGCCTACAACATCGCCGTCTCGCTCTTCGGAGGAACGACGCCGCTGTTCAGCCAGGCTCTGATCGATCTCACCGGCAACACCTACATGCCGGCGTTCTACATCATGTTCTTCGCCGCGCTCGGGGGCGTCGCGATGCTGTCCATGAAGGAGACGGCGAAGCGGCCACTGCTGGGCTCGTTCCCGACGGTGGAGACGAAAGCCGAGGCGCAGGCCGTGGTCGCGGGGCAGGACGAGAACGAGCTGATCGACACCAGCACCATGCCGCTGGACATCGTCACCTGATCATCCGCGGAGGCAGCGAAGAGGCAGACGGCCCCGGAAGGGTCGTCTGCCTCTTCGCCTGTGCTCACCTCAGGCCGCGGCGTCGTCGGCGAAGGCCGCCGCGACGCGCTTGCCGTGCCCCTCGGCCGCCTCATGAGCCCGTGCGAGGTTGTCCTTCGCGACGTCAACGAGGTGCGCCATCGCCGGAGTGGTCTCGGCCAGGGTCAGATCGGTCTCGATGATCTCGGTCTCGTAGCCGAAGACATCGCGGAAGATGCGCACCAGCCACGGGGTGCCGTGGTCCCAGCCGTAACGCGGGGTGCCCTCCGAGTAGCCGCCGCCGCGGGAGGCGACGATGAAAGCGGTCTTGCCAGCGCCGGACAGCACGCCGGGGCGGAAGCGGTCGTCCGTTATCACCGTGTCCAGCCACGCCTTGGTGTGCTGCGAGACGCCGTAGTTGTAGAACGGGGCGCCGATGATGAGCACATCCGCGGTATCGACCTCGTCGGCGAGCATCCGCGCGTAGTCGACGGCCGCGACCTGCTCGGCGGTGCGCTGCTCCTCGGGCACGAACCCGGAGGTCGCAGCCAGGCTCCACGTGGTCGGGGGCACCGGTTCGGCGGCCAGGTCGCGGCGCGTGACCGCGGCCACCTCGTCGAGTTCGGAGGTGAGAGCCTCGAGCAGGGTGTCCGACAGTGCGCGGCTGACCGAGGCCTCACCACGGATGGAGGCGTCGAGGCGGAAGATGCGGGTCATAGTGGGGTCGCTTTCTTTTCTTCTGGGGTGGTGGGATAGGAGAGGCCGGCTGCGGTTCAGCCGCGGTCGTGCACGTCGGGGTAAACGGACTATCCCCCGGTTATTATTCCGCCTAATCTGAAGTCGTGAGCATTCCCCTTCTGCAGCCAGGCGCTCCGCGCGCCAAACGTGCGGATGCGGTGCGCAATCACCAGCGACTGATCGCCGCCGCGCAGAAGGTGCTCGCCGAGCACGGCCCGGCAGGGATCACGATGGATGGGCTCGCCGAGCTGACCGGACTCGGCAAGGGAACGGTCGTGCGCGCCTTCGGTTCGAGAGCGGGCATCTTCCGCGATCTGCTCGGCACCGATGAGTTCGCGTTCCAGCAGCGGGTGATGCAGGGGGAGCCTCCGCTCGGCCCGGGCGCCGACCCGGTGCAGCGGCTGATCGCCTATGGCCGCGCGCGCTACACCCACTTGGTGGATCATCTGCAGGTCATGCGCGAGACCCTCGAGCCGGGCAGCGAGGTGCCCGCCTCCGGCGTGCAGTTCACCCAGATCCACATCCGGATGCTGCTCGGGAAAGCGGATATCGGAGTCGACGACCTCGACAATCTGGCCGTTCAGCTCACGCTGGCGCTGGAAGGCCCCCTGCTGATGGCGCTGGGTGCGCCGCCGCCGCCCACAGCGCGCAGTGTCGGCTCGTTCGAGAACAGCTGGCAGACGCTCATCGAGCGGGTCTGCACGCGTCCTGCGGCGGATGCGGACTAGCGGGTCGCGGTCGGCGGACCATCAGTGGAGGGGCTGACGGGAATCGAACCCGCGCTGTCTGCTTGGGAAGCAGAAGTTCTGCCATTGAACTACAGCCCCGTGCGCCTGAGAGGCGCCTGGCCAGCATAACAAAGGTTGGTGCTGGCGCGTTTCGTCTCGCTGCGCTCGCTCAACGACCGGTGGGATGCCGCCCACCGCGGAGAGGGGCATGGCACCAAAGTGCCACGCTCCCACCGGCCAGGTTCATCCTGCAGGCGGACGCGCTCGCAGCATCCGTGCCCGTAGCGTCGGAGACATGATCACAGCAGAAGGCCTCGGAAAGAGGTACGGAGACAAGCTCGCCGTGGACGACGTGTCGTTCACGGTGCGACCGGGGAGCGTCACCGGATTCCTCGGGCCCAACGGCGCAGGCAAATCGACCACGATGCGCATGATCGTGGGCCTCGACCGGCCGACGACCGGCCGCGTCACCGTGAACGGCAGCGAGTACGGCAAGCTGGGCGCACCGCTCAACGAGGTGGGCGTGCTGCTCGACGCGAAGGCCGTGCACACCGGCCGCAGCGCGCGCAACCACCTGCGTGCCATGGCCGCCACCCACGGCATCCCCGCATCCCGCGTCGACGAGGTCATCGACATCACCGGCATCGGCTCTGTCGCACGCAAGCGCGCCGGCGGTTTCTCGCTCGGCATGGGCCAGCGCCTCGGCATCGCGGCGGCACTGCTCGGCGACCCCCACACGCTCATCCTCGACGAGCCGGTCAACGGCCTCGACCCCGAGGGCGTGCGCTGGGTGCGCCAGTTCGTACGCCACGCAGCATCCGAGGGTCGCACCGTCCTGCTCTCCAGCCACCTGATGAGCGAGATGGCGCAGACCGCCGACCACGTCATCGTCCTCGGCCGCGGCAAGGTCCTCGCCGACGCCGCACTGCCCGACCTCGTGCGCGCCTGGACCACCGAGCGCGTGCACGTGCGCAGCCCGCGCGCCGCCGAACTGGCATCCGCCGTCTCCGGCCGCGACGTCGAGGTCGTCACCTCCAGCCCCGACACCCTCGACATCTCGGGCCTGCCGGCGTCCCGCATCGGCGACCTCGCCTTCGAACGCGGCATCCCGATCCACGAGCTCACCCCGACCAGCGGGTCGCTCGAAGACGCCTACCTCGCCCTCACCGGCGAGTCCGTCGAATACCGCACCCGCGCCGTTCCGCAGGAGGGCGCACAGTTCGAGGAGGCACACGCATGACCGCCATCCAGGCCCGCGCCACCCACATCCCCGCGACGAGCTCGCGTCCGACTTTCATCCGCCAGCTGCGCAGCGAGCTCATCAAGCTGATGACCGTCCGCGGCACCTGGTGGTCGGTCGCCATCGTCGCGGCTCTGACCATCGGAATCGCGTTCATCGCCACCTCGGCGATCTCACCGCCGATCGACAACGTCATCATGGTCGTCGTCTCGCCCGTGCAGCTCACGATGATGCTGGCCGGGGTGCTCGGCGTGATCTCGGTGACGGGCGAGTACTCGACCGGCATGATCCGCTCCACCTTCACCGCCAACCCCACCCGGGGTGCCGTGGTCGCAGCCAAGGCGACCATGCTGGCAGCATTCATGTTCGTCGTCTCGCTGGTGCTCTTCCTCATCGCCGCCGTGGCGGTATCGCCACTGGCGGCATCCAAGGACATGGCGCTGGAGTGGGCCGACCCGTCGGCGGTGATCCTGCCGATCCTCGCCGCCTCCGCATCCATGGCGCTGTTCGCCCTGCTGGGCGTCGGCCTCGGCTTCGTCCTGCGCTCGGGTGCGGGTGCGATCGCCGTGACCGTCGGCATCCTGTTCGTCCTCCCGGTGATCATCAGCCTGCTGGGCGTGCTCGCCCACGACGTGCAGTGGATCGGCGAACTCGGCAACTACCTGCCCTCCTCGGCGGCACCGCTGGCGATCCTGCCGCAGGACGGCGGGCCCATCAGCACGCCGGTCGCCTGGGTCGTACTCGCCGCCTGGCCCGCCGCCGCTCTGCTGGGCGCGTGGGCCGTGGTGCGCGGACGGGACGTCTGACCCTTCGGCCGGCTCAGGGACCTACGCCGTAGAGTCATCAGCGTGTCCAGATCGCACAGCCGCAACTCCGCCGTCCTGCGGGACGACGAGCTGCGGCTGCCGCGTCCTCCGGGCATCTTCCGGCAGTTCTGGGCCCGGCATCCGCGTGTCACCGACATCCTGGTCGCCCTGATCTGTCTGCTGCTGTCGGTGGGAGCCAGCGCCGCGCCCGGCTCGCGCACGAATCCGATCTCGCCGTGGGGAGCGGTCGTCGTCGGCATCGTCCTCATCGCCACCGCCGTGCTGCTGGTCTGGCGCCGGCGCTGGCCCGTCGTGGTGATGGCTGCGGCCATCGTGTGCGATGTGCTGCTGCTGACCGTCACGCGGTCCTCGGGCGGGCCCGCCTTCGCGCTCGCCGTGTACACCCTCGCCGTCCACCGCTCCACCAGGTCGAGCTGGATCGGGCTCGGGTCGGGCGTGGCGATCACCGGTGGTCTCGCGCTCGCCTGGTTCGGCCTCGGCGGGCTGAGCCTGCAGGCGGCGGTCAACACCCTTCTGTCCGTGAGCATCCCCGGACTGATCGGCGCGCTGATCGGCATCAACATCGGCAATCGCAAGCGCTACATCGAGGCGGTCATCGACCGCTCCCGGCAGCTGCTCGTCGAGCGCGATCAGCAGGCTCAGCTCGCGGCCGCAGCCGAGCGCGATCGCATCGCGCGCGAGATGCACGACATCGTCTCGCATTCGCTGACGGTGGTGGTCGCGCTCTCGGAGGGTGCGGCCGCGACGTCCGATCGCGACCGAGCGCGCGACGCGTCGATGGCCGCGGCGACCACCGCTCGCGATGCGCTCGCCGAGATGCGATCCATGCTGGGCGTGCTGCGCGACGGGGATGCGGATGCTCCGCTGGCGCCCTTGGACGCCGCGAGCCCCGCAGACACGGTCGCGACCGCCCAGCGTGCCGGATTCCCGGTGTCGCTCACCACCCGTGGAGAAGCGGATGCCGCACCGGCGCTGCGATTCGCCATCGGGCGCATCGTGCAGGAGGGCGTCACGAACGCGATCAGGCACGCGCCCATGGCCAGCGCGATCGACGTGCGGATCGACAACGACGCGGACCCCCTCGTGATCGAGATCGTGAACGACGGCGCGACGCGGCCGGTGTCGGATGACGGGTTCGGCCTGCGCGGCCTCGCCGAGCGCGCGGCGCTGCTCGGCGGCGTCGTCGTCTCCGCCCCGGCGGGGGAGGGACGATGGATGCTGCGCGCCGAGCTGCCCCACCCACCCGCTGCAGCCACCGACGAGGAGCCTGCCCGATGACCGACCCCATCCGCGTGCTGCTGGTCGATGATCAGTCCCTCATCCGCATCGGTTTCCGCCTGGTGCTCGAGGCCGAGCCCGACATCGAGATCGTCGGCGAGGCGGGCGACGGTGCCGAGGCGATCGCGAAGACAGCGGCGCTGCAGCCCGACGTCGTGCTCATGGACGTGCGGATGCCGGGCATCGACGGCATCGCCGCCACCGCGCAGATCGTGCACGAGCATCCGCAGGTCCGGGTGCTGGTGCTGACCACGTTCGATCTGGACGAGTACGCGTTCGGTGCGATCCGCGCCGGCGCGAGCGGATTCCTGCTGAAGGACGCCCAGCGGCACGAACTCGTCTCCGCCGTGCGCGCCGTGCACCGCGGCGACGGGGCGCTCGCGCCCCGCGCCACGCGAGCCCTGCTCGACCACCTCGCCACCCAGCCCGCCGTCGCCGCGTCGGCAGTCGCCGAGCCCCCGGCATCCGACCCGCTCGCCGAGCTCACCGACCGCGAACGGGACGTGTTCCACGCCATCGCGCAAGGCCTGAGCAACAGCGAGACCGCGGAGGCCTTCTTCCTCAGCGAGTCGACCGTCAAGACGCACGTGGGTCGGGTGCTCGCGAAACTCGGCGCCCGCGACCGCGTGCACATCGTGATCCTCGCGTACCAGTGGGGTCTGGTGGGTCCTTCCTAGTGCTCGGACATCCCGGTCTGCGGCCGGGCAGCAGCACCGTTACGCTGAAGACGTGCTTCTCAGCGACCGCGACATCAAGGCAGAAATCGCATCGGGCCGGATCGGACTCAGCCCCTTCGACGGCGAGATGGTGCAGCCGTCCAGCATCGACGTGCGCCTGGACCGGTACTTCCGGCTGTTCGACAACCACAAGTACCCCTTCATCGACCCGTCCGTGGAGCAGCCCGAGCTGACCCGGCTGATCGAGGTCGCGCCCGATGAGCCGTTCATCCTGCACCCGGGCGAGTTCGCGCTCGGGGCGACGTTCGAGCAGGTGACGCTGCCCGATGACGTCGCGGCGCGGCTGGAGGGCAAGTCCTCGCTGGGGCGTCTCGGCCTGATCACCCACTCGACCGCCGGTTTCGTCGACCCCGGCTTCAGCGGGCACGTCACGCTCGAGCTCGCCAACGTCGCCACCCTGCCGATCAAGCTCTGGCCGGGCATGAAGATCGGACAGTTCTGCTTCTTCCGCCTGACCTCCCCGACCGAGAACGCCTACGGCACCGGCCCGTACGGCAACCGCTATCAGGGACAGCGGGGACCCACGGCATCCCGCGCCTTCCAGAACTTCCACCGCACCGACGTGGGCACGACCGACGCAGGATCCATCGGAGGATGACATGGCCGACTCGAACCCGGATGCCGAGAACCCGGATGCCGTGACGCCGGACGGCGTGCCCGACCTCACCATTCCGGATCCGGATGTCCCCGCCGCGGTGATACCGGACTCGCTGCTGGCGGAACCCGTCATCCCAACGGCACCCGCCGATACGACGAGCCATGGCGAGTCGCGTTCGACGTGGACCTCGGAGAGCGATGCACCCGCCGGCATCCGCCCCCGAGCGCGTGCGCGCCTGGCCGCAGCGGCTCAGGCGGACGCCGTGCCTGTGGTGCCGGAGCCGTCGCTGGCTCCCGAGGATGTCGTCCCTCCGGAATCGGGTGCATCGTCCGGCGGCTATCGGGGTCTGTCGGTCGTGATCTTCGGGATCCTCCTCGCTCTGCTGATCGGGGCGATCATTCTGATCGTGGTGCTGCTCAACGGCGGATTCGCGCCCTCGGCGGATGCCGAGTCCGTCGTGGGAATCGCGGGCGTGCTCGCCATACCCGTCTGAGCGCCGGACGAACGGTCGGATGCGGCGGACGTCCGGTCGGGTGCGGCCTGCGCTGTGCGACCAGGCTGGAACCATGACCGCAACAGCTCCTGTGTCGACCTCGATCGCCTCGCCCCGCCGCATGCCCTATGCGGCGCTGCTGGCGATGATGGTGATGAGCTTCCTCCTCGTCAGCGCCGAATTCCTGCCGAACGGCGTGCTCACCGAGATCGCCGCTGAGCTGGGTGTCACGCCCGGTCAGGCGGGCCAGCTGGTGACCGTGACCGCCCTCGCCGGTCTCGTCGTCGCGCCGACCGTCGGGCTCGCGCTTCCGCGGCTCGACCGGCGCACGCTGCTGGTGTGGATGGCGGTGCTCGCGGCCGTGTCGAACCTCGTCGTCGCGATCGCGCCGAGTCTGCCGCTCATGCTGCTGGCCCGCGTGCTGCTCGGCGCAGCCCTGTCGGGGTTCTGGACGATGTCGATCACCGTGGCGGCGCGCATCGCGGGGCCCGAGCGGCTGGGCCGCGCGGTGATGTTCACCTCGGCGGGCACCTCGCTCGCGACCGTCGCCGGTGTGCCCGTGGGCGTGATGCTCAGCGAGATGCTCGACTGGCGGAGCGTGTTCGGCATCGCCGCAGCGGCCACCGCCCTGCTCGCCGTCGCGCTGCGCACCCTGCTGCCGTCGGTGCCCGCCGAGAACGTCGCCCGGCTGTCGGTGCTGGCCGAGACGCTGCGTCGACCGGGCATCGGCCTCGGGTTCGTCGGCCATGTGCTGGTGATCTTCGGTCACGCGCTCGCGTACACATACATCCGCCTGGCGCTCGATCGCGTGCAGGTCGAAGGCGTCGCGATCGACGAGGGGACGGTCATCGTGCTGCTGGCGGTGTTCGGCATCGGCGGATTCATCGGCAACCTCGTGATCGGCTCCGCCATCGACCGCACCTACCGGATGCTCGCGGTGATCACACCCCTCGTTATCGCAGTCGCGCTGATGATCATCATCCTCGGCGCGGGTTCGCTGTGGACGGTGGGTGCCGTCGCGTTCGTGTGGGGATTCTTCTTCGCCTCGTGGCTGCTGATCGTCAACACCTGGGTCGGACACCGCATGCCCGACCGCCTGGAAGCCGGCGGGAGCCTGGTCGTGGTCGGGTTCCAGGGTGCGATCATGCTGGCGGCGGGAGTCGGCGGGATGCTGGTGGACGGGATCGGCATCGAGCTCGCCTACACGGCGGGTGCGGGCACGCTGGCCGTGGGCGCTGTGCTGTTCGGCCTGTCGGACCGCCGCAGCCGCTGACGCGGGCCGCCCGTGGCCCGCACCCGAGCTGGATCAGAACTGCTGCGGAGACAGGCCGGGGAGGAGCGTTTTCGATCCACGCTGCGGCGCGCGGATGGAAAACGCGGGCGGGAGGGGCGGGGAACCAACGGAATCCATCCGCGGCCTGGGCGTCAGACGGCTGCGAGGCTGCCGCGGGTGCGCCAGGCGGACGGTGTCATGCCGGTGTGCCGGCGGAACGCACGGCTGAAGCCCTCATCGGAGGCGTAGCCCAGCTCGCGGGACACGTCGCTCACGGCGCGGCCGTCGACGAGCAGCGCGCGCGCAGCGCGCATGCGGATCTCGGCGACGTGCTGAGCGGGGGAGCGTCCGAAGGTCGAGCGGAACCGCTCCGCGAACACCGAGCGCGACAGGGCACTCATCGCTGCCATGCTCTCGACGGTCCAATCGCGACCAGGGTCGCGGCGCACGGCCTCGATGACGCGCTCGAGGAACGGGTCGTCGGTGGCGGACGGCCAGCCCTGCGGGGCGCACCCGAGTTTCGCCCAGGCGCGGATCACCGACTGCAGCAGCATCGTCGCCATCATCCGGCAGATGACGAGGTCGCCGCTGTCCGAGCGATGATCGTCGTCGGCGCCGATGTGCTGAGCGAGCGCGGCCGCTGCGGGCTCGAGCTCGTCGAAGCGACGCAGCCAGGCGGTGTCGGGCAGCAGGTCGGAGAGATGGGCTGCGCTGTCGGTCCAGTCCAGGTGCGAGACCAGCACGCTGGTGCCGGCCGATACGCGGATGGTCAGCGGTCGGTGGCCCGAGACGAGCAGTGCATCGCCCGAATCGAGTCGATCGGGCATGTCCGCACCGGAGGGCAGTCGCACTTCACCGTCGAGCACGTAGAGGATCGAGAGCCCGTCGGCGCCGAGAACGGTCGCCTGATCGGCGATCGGACGGATGCGGTGCTGCGAGCGGATGCCGATCGCGACGTCTCCGAGCAGGCGCTCCAGTGCGTCGTCGTGCGTGATCGGCGCGGCAAGGCTCATGCCTCAGCAAACCCTCCGCCGCGCCCCGCTATTCCGAAACGGTCCGGCGGCTGATGCCGTCGGACCGTTTCAGCTGCTGATGTTCAGCCGTGGTGGTGATGGAAGTGGATGTGGGCAGGGGCGCCGCGGCGGCCGAAGCGGTGCCGGCCGAAGCCCTCTCCGCGCGGGGAGCGCCCGCCCGGGCCGAAGCCCTCGCCGGGGCCGAAGCTCTCGCGAGGACCGAAGTCCTCGAAGCGTCCGAAGCGCTCGTCGGGACCGAAGCGCTCGCGATGGTCGAAGCGCCGGCCGTGACCGCGGCGCCCACCGGAGTGCCGACGGCCGGATCGGCCCTCGTGGCGGGGGAGACGGCGGCCTTCGGCCCAGCCGAACTCCCGCGCGATCTTCTCGAGCGATGCGGTCATGGTGGCGTACTCCTCGGGGGAGACGGCGCCGGCGACGCGGGCGCGGATCTCGTCCACGGCGACGCCGAGGCGCTGCTTCGCGAGGGTTCCGGCCTCGGTGAGAGTCCACCCCTGCGTGGTGCGTTCCACCCAGCCGAGCTCGAGGAGCCGGTGCAGCTTGCGGGCATGCAGCGGGCGATCGGATGCCGCGGGCGCGGCGAACGTGCCGTCGATGCGGTTCAGCATCCGCCAGTCGCGACGCGTGATGCCCTCGTCTTCGAAGACGAGGGCGAACTCGGTTCGCATCAGGCGGTCGACAGCTGTGACCCAGTAGCCGAAGGGGCGGCTGTTCTCGGTGGAGTTCTCGTTGTTGTTCGTGTCAGTGGTGTTCATGGTGTTCCTTACATGTCATAGTGCATATACATGTAGTGTGACATGTAGGTAAGGTGCATGTCAAATCACATGTAAAATCGCTGTATGACTGCAGAGCCCGTGGATCCCGCCGACATCATCGCGACCGCGCTGTCACGGCTGCGCGGTCGGCGCCCGCATCCGCACGACCACGGCACCCATGAGCACGGACCGCACGCAGGCATGCGCCCGCGCGGCCGACGCGGGCCATGGGGCGCCGACGGCGGCCTGCGCCACGGTGCGCCGGCTCTGATCCGCATGGTGGAGGCGCTGTCCTCGGCATCCGAGCCACTGAGCGTCAGCCGGCTGGCGGAGGCGATCGGTGTGGATCAGCCCCGCGCGTCCCGCCTCGTGCAGCAAGGGGTCGACCGCGGCTGGGTGCGCCGCGAGGCCGACCCCGACGATGCGCGACGCACGCGGATCGCGCTCACCCCCGAGGGTGCGCGTCTGTTCCGCGGCGTGCGCGGCGAGCGGCGAGAGGCGCTCGCCCGGGCTCTCGCCGCCTTCACGGACGACGAGAGCGCCGAACTCGCGCGCCTGCTGACCAAGCTCGCCGACAACTGGAACGCCTGAGCGGCGCCTACTTCGTCCCGATGGTCGCGACGAGCAGGTTGGGATCCTTCTGGGTCACGTAGGCGGCGCTGGGGATGTAGAGCTTGCCGTCGCTCACGAGCGCGGCGGTCGGATTGGACAGCCCGTCCTCTGCGCTCAGCACCACGGTGTGGTCTCCGGACTCGTGCACGAGGACGACCTTGCTGTCGGGGTCGATCGTGGCGACGATCTCGTCACCGTTCCCGGTGAAGTCGAAGTCGTCGATGCCCACCAGGCCCGAGGCGATGATCTCGACGTCGCCGGCGGAGCCATCCTTCTTCAGCGGGATGCGCAGCAGTGTGCCGAGATCCAGGTTGGAGGCGTAGACAGCGCCATCCTTGATCTTCAGACCGTTCACGCCGAGGAATCCGGTGGTTCGCAGCTCCGGATCCTGCGACCAGACGGTCGCCTCGCCACCGCTCGTCGGGATGCTGAAGATCGCCCCGGTCACCGAGTCGGCGGCGAAGAGCGTGTCGGATGCCGTGTCCAGCGCGAGACCGTTCGGAAGTCCGGTGATCGGCAGTTCGGCGATGCGCGCCGGCTCGGCGCCCTCGTCGATCTTCCAGACGCCCGTGGTGTCGGCGGCACCGGTCGCCAGCAGCGTGTAGATGGTCGCGCCGTCTCGGGCGATGCCCGTCACCAGGGGGAAGCCGAGCACCGGGGTCTTGGCGGAGGCATCCGCCGAGGCGGGCAGCGTGGCGAGGATCGTGGTCTCGCCTGTCGCCGTGACGTGCGCGATCTGGCGGCTCGCGGCGAACGTCATCAGCACGCCGCCGTCGGCCGCGGTGACGATGTTCTCCGGCAACTGTCCGCCGGCGAGGTCGAAGTGGGCGATGATGCTCGGATCCGTGACCACCGTGGTGGTCGATTCGGGCGCGGCATCCGCTGCGGGTGCGGCCACGGCGCATCCGGCGGATGCGAACAGGGCCGCCGCGGTCAGGACGGACAAGACGATGCGGCGAGGAGTACTCGTTCTCATGGTGCTGCTTTCTGAGTGTTTTCGGATGAGGTCACGACGGGAGGACGTGGCCGGGGAGGGAAATGGTCAGGAAGGCGGACGCGACGAGGTCGCCGGACGTCGAAGGGACGGCCGGGGTCGTGCGCCGCGGGTGAGGAGGAGATGCCGTCGATGCGCCGGCGCGCAGACGGCAGGGGTCAGCTGTGGACGGCCTGCACCAGGAGGCGCAAGGCACTCTCGGATGCGCTGCCGCGTTCTGTCGTGCAGATGACGACGGTGTTGCTCGTGACGCTGGGAACCGAGAGCAGCTGCTGGGTGAGCTGCATCTCGCCGACCAGCGGATGCGACATCCGATAGCGGGCCGTTGCAGTGGTGCGAATCCGATTCAGCGCCCACAGGCGCGTGAACTCCTCGCTCTGCGCGGTCAGGGAGCCGATGAGCTCGAGCAGGCGACGGTCGTTGGCCTGTCCGGCTGCCAGGAGCCGGAGGTGACCGACGCTCGCGATCGCCTTCTCCTCCCAGTCGGGATAGAGCTCGCGGGTGTGCGCGTCGAGGAACACCATCTCGGTCGCGTTCGGTCGGCGCAGCGGGTCATCGACCGAGTCGATGTCGAGGTGGCCGGCGAAGAGGGCGTGACCCATCCGATTCCAGCCGAGGATGTCGCGGCGGCGGCCGAGGACCATCGCCGGGATGTCGCCGAGGTTCAGGATGAGCTCGGCGAGCTCAGCATCCAGCCGTTCCTCCTCTTCCGGTTCGCTCGGAGCCGGCCGGGAATCCGCTCGCGCCAGTTCGTGCAGGTGCGCGGTCTCGGCGCTGTCGAGCCGCAGGCTGCGGGCGATTGCGTCGATGACCTGCGCCGAGGCGTTCAGCGCCTGCCCTTGCTCGAGTCGGGTGTAGTACGAGGGGCTGACGCCGGCCAGCATCGCGATCTCCTCGCGGCGCAGTCCGCTGACCCTGCGCCTCTCGTGCAGTACGGACAGCCCGATGTCCTCGGGACTCAATCGCGCCCGCAGGGCGGTGAGGAATTCACCGAGGCTGCCGGATCCGATCACTTTGTCCATGGCTCAAGTATGGGCGCGCAGCCTCGCCCATGGGCACCGGAGACTGTCCCTGATAGGGGTAGGAACGCTGTGGGGTGGTTGTCTGGGGTCCGAGCGCTCAAGCTGACGGTGAGCCCGCTACGAAAGGATCGCGATGAACGAGATCACCGTCGGCGATGTGACCATCACACGCGTCGAAGAGATGCACGGCCCCATCCTCACTCCCGAACAGTTCTTCCCCAGCATCCCCGCCTCGATCTGGGAGGAGCACCGCACCGGTCTGACCCCCGATCACCTCGACGACGAGGGCGAGATGGTCCAGGTGGCCATGCAGCCGTGGCTGGTGCGCAGCGGCGGCAGGAACATCCTGATCGACACGGGTGTCGGCAGTCACAAGTCGCGTCCCGCTGTGGGCGCGTGGGACCACCTCGATCTGGACTTCGTCGCAGCCCTCGCTCGCGCGGGTGCCGCACCGGAAGACATCGACCTCGTCGTGAACACGCACCTGCATGTCGATCATGTGGGGTGGAACACCACGTGGCGCGACGGTCGGTGGGTGCCGACCTTCCCGAACGCCGTGTACCTCATGCCCGAGGAGGACTTCGTCTATTGGAACCCGGCGACCAACCCCCGCGTCGCCGGCGGCGTCAACGAGAACGTCTATGAGGACAGCGTCATGCCGGTCCACCGGGCCGGTCAGGTGCAGCTGTGGAAGGGGAGCCACCGGATCGACGATGCGCTGGAGTTGCAGGCCGCCCCGGGGCACACGCCGGGCTCCAGCATCGTCCGGATGGACTCGGGTGGACGCACGGTGATCTTCGCCGGCGATCTGCTGCACAGTCCGATCCAGGTCTTCGCCCCCGGCCACAACAGCTGCTTCTGCGAGAACCCCGAGCAGGCGCTTGCCACACGGCATGCGATCCTCACCGTCGCAGCCGAGACCGGTGCGCTCGTTCTGCCGGCGCACATCAGTGGACACGGCGGCTTCGAGGTCGAGGCTGTCGGCGATGTCTTCACGATCAGCCGCTGGGCTGAATTCTCGAAGCTGTGAACGGGACGACCGACCGGGCTGCCGCCGTCGAGGTCGCCCTTCCCGTCGGGCGGGTGCAGGGATCGTCCATCGGCGGGGTTCGGCGCTTCCTCGGCGTTCCCTACGCGGCACCGGTTTCCGGTTCCGGGCGGTTCGCTGCGCCGCAGCCGGTGGAGGGGTGGGAGGGGGTCCGGGATGCCACGGTCGCGGGGCCGACCTCCCCGCAGCCGGATCGCAGCCGCTTCGGGTCGCTGGATGTCAGCCCGTTCTTCGCGCCAGGCTGGGTGCGCGGTGATGACCACCTCACGGTGAACATCTGGGCACCCGACAGTGCTGACGGTACGGCGCCGGTGCTCGTGTTCGTCCACGGTGGTGGCTTCATCGCGGGCTCCGCATCCGCGCCCGCCTACGACGGCGCGGCGTTCGCCCGCGACGGGGTCGTCTTCGTCGGCGTCAACTACCGTCTCGGAGCGCCCGGGTTCCTCGCGGTTCCCGGTGCGCCCGACAACAGGGGCATTCTCGATGTCATCCAGGCGCTGCGGTGGGTGCGCGAGAACATCGCGGCGTTCGGAGGAGATCCTGCAACGGTCACCCTGGCCGGGCAATCGGCGGGAGCGGTGATCGTCGCGAGCGTCCTGTGCGACCCGGATGCCGAAGGACTGGCCCATCGGGCGATCATGCAGAGTGGCACCGGGGCGGGAGCATTCACGCCCGAGCAGGGCGAGATCGTCGCATCCGCCTTCGCCGCGGAGCTGGGGATCGACCTCACTGTCGATGCGTTGGGCGCGGTCTCTGACGACGCTCTCGTCGAAGCATCCCGGGTGCTGTCCGGGGTGGATGTCGCCACCGGGTCAGCGCGAGCGCCCATCGGAGACATCGTTCGATTCGCTCCGATCCACCCGCGCCGGCCTGCGGACACGATCGCGGACTCGTGGGGCGGCGGCATCGAGCTGCTCATCGGCACGAATCTCGACGAGGCCGGGCTCTATCTCGCACCGACCGGGCAGCTGGACGGCGCCGTCGATCCCGTCGCCGCAGCCGGCCGGTTCGTGGAGGGGGCGGAGCGGTTGGTGCAGGCGTACCGCGACGAGTTCCCGGATGCCGGAGATGCCGGTCTCACGCGGACGATAACAGGCGATGGCATGTTCGGCGCCGGGAGCCGTCGGTTCGCCGATCGGCACATGTCAGCGGGCGGGACCACTCACGTCTACGAGTTCACCTGGCGCCCCGATTCGGTCCACGGGCTGCTGGGTGCCAGCCACCTCATGGAGCTTCCCTTCGTCTTCGACATGGATGCCGAGATGGAGGGACTGCGCGGCGCCGGCACGCTGCTGGGCACCGCGCTGCCGCCCACGGATCTGGCCTCACGTTTGCACGGGGCATGGGTCGCCTTCGTCTGCGGTTATGGACCTGGATGGTCGGCGTACACTGCCGAGGCAAAGCTGGTGCAGTCGATCGGCGACGAGTGGGAGCTGCGCCCGGGTCACCGGGTGGCGCTGTACGACGCGTGGGAGAGGGCCTGACCCTCAGGGGCTGTTCAGACCCCGACGTCCTTCGGGAACCGCACGAACAGCAGCATCACCAGGCCCAGCAGCAGGATCACGCCGATGCCCAGCACACCGTAGACGATCCCGCCGAACCACAGCAGGAACAACGACCAGGCCAGGGGCGACAGGAACGAGGCGACCCGGCCGGTCGTCGCATACAGGCCGAAGATCTCTCCCTGCTGGCTCGGCGGGGTCAGGCGCGTGAGCAGGCTGCGGCTCGCGGCCTGCGTGGGGCCGACGAACGCGCACAGCAGCAGGCCGCAGATCCAGAACACGATCGTGCCGAGATCCTTGAGTGCGAACACCACGAACGCCATCGCGACCAGGCCGGTCAGAGTGATCAGGATGAGGCGGCGCGGGCCGATCAGGTCGTCGAAGCGCCCGGCGAGCAGCGTCGAGACGCCGGCGATGAGGTTCGCGGCGAGTCCGAAGACGATGACCTCGAGGAAAGAGAACCCGAATCCCTGGGCGGCGAGCACGGCCCCGAACGCGAACACACCGGCGAGTCCGTCGCGGTAGACGGCGGCCGCGAGCATGAACCAGAAGGTCGGCCGGTTCGTGCGGAACAGGTTCGCGACGTTCCTCGCCAGCACGATGTAGGAGCGGAAGAAGCCCACTCTCGCGGAGTTGTCGTAGGCGGGCGACTCCGGCACGTTCCGGAACATCGGGATCGAGAAAGCCAGGGTCCACACGGCGCAGATCACGGCGACGAGCTTGAACGACAGCGGGTCGTCCTGACCCACGGTGAACAGCACCGGGATGCAGACGATCAGCGCGACGACGCCGCCGATGTATCCGAGACCCCAGCCGAGTCCGGAGATGCGACCGACGTTCTTCGGCGTGGAGACCTCGGAGAGCATCGCGTAGTAGCTGACGTTGCCGATCTCGCTGACCACGGCGGCGATCGCGACGGCGAATGCGCCGAACCAGAAGTACTTCGGGTCGGCCTCGACGAAGAAGAGCGCGAACTGCAGCAGCGCGACGCCGATCGTGGCCGCGACGACCCACTTCTTCTTGTTGCCGCGGGCGTCGGCCTGCTGCCCGAGCACGGGAGCGAGCACCAGGATCACGATGCCGGCGGCGAAGTTCGCCCACCCCCACCAGGCCGACAGATCGGTGAGCCCATGGCAGTACGCCGAGCCCATGAACTCGCTCTTGTTGCAGTTCATGTAGCTGCCGTCGGCCAGCAGGCCCGACTCGCGCACGGCCGGATCGAGGAACATCCGCGAAGTCAGATACAGCGCGATCCAGACGAACGTCAGGATGACGGTGTTGAACGGCTGCAGCGCCCAGTCCCACATCGCCCACGACACGACCTGCTTGCGCGGGATCTCGGCCTCCTCGCCCTTCTCGGCGAAGCCGGTGCCGAAGGCGGCCAGCGCGCCGGTGTTCGCGGTCGGCGGGGGAACGGCTGCATCATCGCGGCGTCGGGCGGTCATGCGGTCACGCTACCGGATGCACTGGGTCGGCGGGCATGCGCGGATCTGGTCATAGGGGCAGTGTGGTGAGGGCCGGTGAACGGATGATGACGCCCGTCGGTGACTTCCGAGATCCGAGTCACCACAATGCGCTCGCCGTTCTCAGGCGCCCGGCACTTGTTCGTTATGCGTTTGTGATCCCAAAAGGCGATCTGACCCTCGAATCTTTCTTCGAATGTCGGTGCCCCCTCGGATACTGGAATCATGAACGCACTGGCAGCCGCGACGGACGAGCAGATGTCGACGCTCGACGCGCTCGTATCGTCGCTGCAGAGCGTGGAGCAGACTCTTGCGGGTGTGCTCGCGGCCCGCGACGGGCTGCTGGCGCTGGCGGCGCGACTCGCGCTGTCGATGGCCGAGGAGGGCGACGGCATCGAAGCCTCCGACCTGACGATCAGGACCGTGGCGGCCGAGGTCGGGGCGGTGCTGCGGGTGAGCGACCGCACGGTGCAGCGGCGGATGGCTGACGCATCCTTCACAGTCGAGCAGTTCCCGCTGGTGTGGGCTGCGCAGGGAGCCGGCCGGATCAGCGCCGGCCATGCCCGTGTGATCGTGGATGCCGGCGCATACCTCGACGACGCCGAGGCTCGGAACGCGTACTCCGCGCGGGTGCTCGAGTTCGCCGAGGATGAGTCCCCGAACCGGCTGCGTCCCATCGCGGCGCGGATCGCGGAGCAGTACCAGCCCAGGTCGATCGAGGAGCGGCACGCGGATGCTCGTGAGGATCGGCGCGTGTGGACGAAGGATGCTGCGGACGGCATGGCCGAGCTGGGTGTCTTCGGTCCTGCGGCGCTGGTGCACGCTGCGTTCGAACGGCTCACCAGTATGGCGAAGGCGGATGCCGGCGTCTCGGCCGCCGCGCCGGGAGCGGCGTTCGGTCCTCTTGCCACAGCTGACGATGCCGCATCTGAGCCGACGACCACGCCGGCTTCCGCGGACCCGCGCACGCTGTCGCAGAAGCGCGCCGATCTCGCCCTCGATCTGCTGCTGACCGGAGCGCCGGCAGGGCACGATACCCCCGACGGGCTGCTCGCGGCAATCGTCCCCCAGGTGAGCGTGACCGTGCCGGTGACCACTCTGATGGGTGCCGATGGTGTCGAGACGCCGCCGGCAGAACTGAACGGGCGGATGCCGATCGACATCGACACCGCGAGGCTGCTCGCCGGAGCAGCCTCCGGATGGGATCGGATTCTCACCCACCCGATCAGCGGTGCGCCGCTGGCGGTGGACCGGTACCGGCCGAGCGCGCAGCTGCGCCGCCACCTGCGGGCGAGGGATCAGAGATGCCGGTTCCCCGGGTGCGGCATGCCCTCGCGCAACAGCGACCTCGACCACACTCTCGATGCAGCCTTCGGCGGACCCACCGAGGAGGAGAATCTCGCCGAACTGTGTCGTCGGCATCATGTGCTGAAGCACCACTCGCCCTGGCACGTCGAACAGCTCGATGGTGGGCTCCTGGAATGGACGAGTCCGGCCGGCCGGGTCTACGTCGACAAGCCACCACCTCAGAACACCGTCATCTTCGCCGAACCTTCGGCTGAGCCGGACTCCGCCGATGACCCCTGGGCCGCGGTGCCGGACGAGATTCTCATACCCTTCTGATCGAACCGAGCCGTGCGCTCTCACTCTTTTGGATGATATTCGGCGCGGATCGCCCGTTGGCGAGCCCGATCCCAGCGGATCGAGGGGACGTGCCTCTACCGTGGTGACAGATCCATCCGAGGAGACCCATGTTCCGCAGTCCTGCTCGCCTGTTCCGTGTGCTTGCGATCGCCGAGGCGATCACCTGGACCCTGCTGATCAGCGCGCTCATCGCGCGCGCGGTCGGCGCCAGCCCGGTGCTGGTGACGATCGCCGGTGGAATCCACGGCTTCGTGTTCCTCTCCTACGGCGCCACGGCCGTGCTGCTGGCATTCAACCAGCGCTGGCGCGTCGGCGTCGCGATCACGACGGTCGCCAGCGCGATCGTGCCCTACGCGACCATCCCGATGGAGATCTGGCTGCACCGCACCGGCCGCCTCGAGGGTGAGTGGCGTCTCACTGAGACCGATGACCCGCGCGACCGCACCTGGTACGACCGCACGATGCGCTGGTTCCTGCACCGTCCCTGGGTGCTCGCGCTGCTGATACTCGTCGCGATCGTCGCGATCTTCACCGTCCTGCTGCTGATCGGCCCTCCCGGCGGCCGCTGAACCCGTGCGGGTCCGAGGCCGGAGCCTCGGACCCGCACGTCGCTCAAGAGGTCAGAGGGAGTCCGCGTAGATCTGCTCGGCCGGCAGAGACAGCACGGCCTTGATCTGCGCGGTCGGCTCGTCGAAGGCCTCGAATCGACCTTCCTCCAGCGCTGCGAGGGCTCGTGAGACGGCATCCGCCGGACTGTTCTTGGGAATATCGTAGGTCGCCAGCATGTCGGTGTCAGTGGCGGCCAGGTGCACACCGAGCACATGCGTCCCCTGCGCTGCGAGTTCGAGACGCACGCTGTTGGTCGCCTGCCACTGCGCGGCCTTGGCTGCGGCGTACCCACCGCTGCCCGCGTGCGCCAAGAAGGAGAGCGCCGACATGACGTTGACGATCGCGCCGCCGCCGTTTCCGGCGAGCACAGGGCTGAAAGCCCGGATCATGTGCACTGTTCCCCAGAAGTGGGTGTCCATCTCGGCGCGGAGGGCCGCAAGATCACCGCTGACGATGTCGTTCTCGGTCGCGATCCCCGCGTTGTTGATCAGCAGCGTGACGTCGGCCGCCGCAGCGCTCGCAGCGCGGATGCTGGCCTCGTCGAGGACGTCGACGCGCAGTGGGCGCACACGGTCGCCGTACTCCGCACGCAGCGGTTCGAGGCTCTCGGGGCGTCGCGCCGTCGCATACACGGCCTTCGCGCCGCGGTCGAGCAGCTGGCGGGTGAACTCCAGACCGAGTCCGCGGTTGGCTCCGGTGACGAGTGGGATGGAATCTTCGATGTTCATGCCACGAACCGTAAGACCTGACACCAGTGTGAGGAGCAAGCGATGAGGATCGGAGAGCTCGCCGCGTGCACGGGCGTCAGTGTGCGCTCGCTGCGCTACTACGAGGAGCGCGGACTGCTCGCCTCCCGCAGGACGAGCGGCGGCCGCAGGGAGTACGACGCGGATGCCGTGGACCGCGTGATCCTGATCCAGTACTTCTTCGCCGCCGGCCTGAACAGCGCGACTGTCGCGACGATGATGCCGTGCGCGCACAGCGGGACGACCACCCCGGCGATGCTCGATGCCCTCCGAGCCCGGCGGAAGGAGATCGACCGCCGCGCCCGTGAGCTGGCCGGAACGCGCGATCTCGTCGACGACCTCATCGCGCAGGCGGTGGAGCGGCTCAGCATCCGAGAGCCCGCCACCTCGGCTCAGACTTGAGTCGAGTCCTATCAACTTTCTTGACAGCATCCGATCGTGTGTCTACACTTGAGTCATCGCGACTCAGGTTTTCTGATTCGCCTCTGACTTCTCACCGAACTTCAACAACAAGGAGAAACACATGGCACGTGCTGTCGGTATCGACCTCGGAACCACCAACTCCGTCGTCAGCGTCCTCGAGGGCGGCGAGCCCAAGGTCATCGCCAATGCCGAGGGTTTCCGCACCACCCCTTCGGTGGTCGCCTACACCAAGGACGGCGAGGTGCTCGTCGGCGAGACGGCCAAGCGCCAGGCCGTCACCAACGTCGATCGCACCATCTCGTCGGTCAAGCGCCACATGGGCACCGACTGGTCCTTCGACGTCGACGGCAAGAAGTGGACGCCGCAGGAGATCTCCGCGCGCATCCTCATGAAGCTCAAGCGCGACGCCGAGTCCTACCTCGGCGACACGGTCACCGATGCCGTCATCACGGTCCCCGCGTACTTCAATGACGCCGAGCGCCAGGCCACCAAGGAGGCCGGCGAGATCTCGGGCCTGAACGTGCTGCGCATCATCAACGAGCCCACCGCGGCCGCCCTGGCGTACGGCCTGGACAAGGGCAAGGAGGACGAGCTCATCCTCGTCTTCGACCTCGGTGGCGGAACCTTCGACGTCTCCCTCCTCGAGGTGGGCAAGGACGACGACTTCTCCACCATCCAGGTGCGCGCCACCGCCGGTGACAACCGCCTCGGCGGGGACGACTGGGACCAGCGCGTCGTGGACTACCTCATCAAGCAGTTCAAGGAGACCAGTGGCGTGGACGTCTCGGGCGACAAGATCGCCCTGCAGCGTCTGAAGGAGGCCGCAGAGCAGGCCAAGAAGGAGCTCTCGTCCTCGACGAGCACCAGCATCAACCTGCCCTACCTCTCGCTGACCGAGTCCGGTCCCGTTTCCCTGTCCGAGACGATCACCCGCGCGAAGTTCGAGGACCTCACCAAGGACCTGCTCGACCGCACCAAGAAGCCGTTCGCCGACGTGATCCGCGAAGCAGGCGTCAAGGTCGGCGACATCGACCACATCGTGCTGGTCGGCGGATCGACCCGCATGCCCGCCGTCGCCGAGCTCGTCAAGGCCGAGACCGGCAAGGAGGCCAACAAGGGCGTCAACCCGGATGAGGTCGTCGCCGTCGGCGCCGCACTGCAGGCCGGTGTCCTCAAGGGCGAGCGCAAGGACGTTCTGCTCATCGACGTCACCCCCCTGAGCCTCGGCATCGAGACGAAGGGCGGCCGCATGACCAAGCTCATCGACCGCAACACCGCCATCCCGACCAAGCGCAGTGAGACCTTCACCACCGCCGACGACAACCAGCCGTCGGTCGCGATCCAGGTCTTCCAGGGAGAGCGCGAGTTCACCCGCGACAACAAGCCGCTGGGCACCTTCGAGCTCACCGGAATCGCCCCGGCTCCCCGCGGCATCCCGCAGGTCGAGGTCACCTTCGACATCGACGCCAACGGCATCGTGCACGTGTCCGCCAAGGACAAGGGCACGGGCAAGGAGCAGTCGATGACCATCACCGGCGGCTCGTCGCTGTCGAAGGACGACATCGAGCGCATGGTGCGCGAGGCCGAGGAGAACGCCGCCGAGGACAAGAAGCGTGCGGACGCCCTCGAGCAGCGCAACCAGGCCGAGTCGCTCGCGTACTCGATCGAGAAGCTCATCAAGGAGAACGAGGACAAGCTGCCCGAGGACGTCAAGTCCGAGGTGCAGGCCGACGTCGACGCTCTGAAGACGGCTCTCGCCGGCGAGGACGACGACGCGGTCAAGACCGCGTTCGACAAGCTGAACGAATCGCAGGGCAAGCTCGGCGAAGCCATCTACGCTCAGTCTCAGGCGGATGCCGCAGCCGGCCCGGCCGCGGATGACGCTCCGGCTGACGCCGCATCCGAGGAGGATGTGGTCGACGCAGAGGTCATCGACGACGAGGACGAGAGCAAGTAACCATGACGGACAAGAACTTCGACGAAGTTCCCGAGAACGAGGGGTCGGATGCTGCGGCATCCGGCCCCGCGCCGGATTCGGGAAGCATTCCTGAGCAGGACTCCACCGAGGCGACCGCCGCGGAGGGCTCCGACGACGAGCTGACGATCGACGACATCCTCAACGCCGTGCAGACCGACGAGGCCTCCTCGGAGGACGGTTCGGACGACGGGATCCAGGATGCCGAGCACGCCCTGCTCAACGACCTCAAGCGGCTGACCGCCGAGTACGCCAACTACCGTCGGCGCACCGAAGAGCAGCGTCACGTCGAGATCGCACGCGCCAAGGGCGAGGCGGCCAAGGGCCTGCTGCCCGTGCTGGACGACCTCGACCGCGCGCAGCAGCACGGCGACCTCGTGGAAGGCTCGCCCTTCTTCGTGATCGCGGAGAAGGTGCGCACAGTGGTGGAACGCCTCGGCGTGACCGCCTACGGCGCCAAGGGCGATGCATTCGATCCGCAGCAGCACGAGGCGATCTTCCAGCAGCCGACGCCGGGGGCGACCTCCTCGACCGTCCTGGACGTGGTCGAGGTCGGTTACCGACTGGGCGATGTCGAGCTGCGTCCGGCGAAGGTCGTCGTCGCCGTTCCCGCAGAGTAGGCAGGTGATCGGTGGCTAGTCAGGACTGGTTCGACAAGGACTTCTACAAGACGCTCGGCGTCTCGAAGGACATCTCCGATGCGGAGCTGAAGAAGGCGTACCGCAAACTCGCCCGCAAGTATCACCCGGATTCCAATCAGGGCGATGCCAAGGCTGAGGCGAAGTTCAAGGAGATCAGCGAGGCGTACAGCGTGCTCAGCGACGCCGAGCAGCGTCGCGAGTACGACGAGATCCGCGCGATGGGCTCGGGGGCGCGATTCACCGCGCCCGGCGGCAGCGCGGGCGGCTTCGAGGACGTGTTCAACCGGTTCGGACAGGGCGGCCGGCAGGCTGACTTCGACGACATCTTCTCGATGTTCAACCAGGGCGGCGGCTCGTTCGGCTCCGGCCGGTTCGGGCAGACGTCGGGCGGGTACCGTGGCTTCGGCGGCCCTCAGAAGGGCGCCGACGTCACGGCCCGCACGACGATCGACTTCGTCACCGCCGCGCAGGGCGAGACCATCACTCTGCAGGCAGAGGACGGCAAGCCGTTCAAGGTCAAGCTGCCGGCGGGCGTCGCCGACGGCCAGAAGATCCGGCTGCGCGGTCGTGGCAGGCCCTCGCCGGACGGCGGGGAGCCCGGTGACATCGTCGTGCAGGTGAAGGTGCGTCAGCATCCGGTGTTCGGTCGTGACGGGCTGAACCTGCGCGTGATCGTGCCGGTCACCTTCACCGAGGCGACGCTCGGCGCGACCATCGAGGTGCCCACGCTGGGCGGCGACGCCGTCAAGCTGCGGGTCGCACCCGGCACGCCGTCCGGCCGCGTGCTGCGCGTCAAGGGCCGCGGGATCACCTCGTCCAAGGGCGCCGGCGACCTGCTCGCCGAGCTTCAGGTGGCCGTGCCGTCGCATCTCGACGACGCTGCGCGCGAGGCGCTGCTCGCCTTCCAGGCGGCCGAGCCGAAGGAGAACCCGCGCGGAGAGCTGATGGCGAAGGCATCCTCCGCCGGTCGTTGAGCGAGAGAATCGAGACGAAACTCATGGACGCCGACTCCCCGGTCTTCGCAATCGCCGTCGCGGCGGAGCTTTCGGGGATGCACCCCCAGACGCTGCGGCAGTACGACCGCATCGGACTGGTCGTGCCCGGCCGTACGCGCGGCGGCTCGCGGCGCTACTCGATGCGAGACATCGAGCAGCTCCGCGAGGTCGCGCAGCTGAGCAGCGAGGGGGTGAGCCTTCCGGCCATCGCCCGGCTGCTGGACAGGGAGGACGAGGTGCGGATGCTGCGCCGCCGGGTCACCGAGCTGGAAGCCGAGCTGCGTGCGGAGCGCGAGAGTCGTCCCGGCATGCGCGTGTTCGCCGCCGGCGCCTCCGGCCAGGTGTTCTCGGTCGGCTCCGGCCGTCGCATCCGTCGTTCCACCGAAGTGGTGCTCTGGCATCCGCGTGCGGTCGCCGAGGCTGAGCCGGGCAACGGCCCGCGGGACCCGCACGAGGACTGACCCGCGGCTCCCGCGCTCATCGGCTCCTGACCCGCGATGCCGGAGCCTCGGCCTCGTCAGCGTCGCGTCCACGCCTCCCACAGGCGTGCGTACACGCCGCCGGCGGCGACCAGCTGGGCGTGCGTGCCGTGCTCGACGACGCGGCCGTCCTGCAGGACGAATACCAGATCGGCACGCTCGGCCTGATCGAGCCGGTGCGCGATGGTGAGCGTCGTGCGTCCCGCCGAGACGCGTGCCACGGCACGATCCAGCGCGTCGCTGCCGCCGGCGGCAGCCGTCGCCTCGTCCAGCACGAGGACATCGGGATCGTGCAGCAGCAACCGCGCCAGGGCGACCTGCTGCTCCTCCACGACGCTCAGCGCGTGCCCGCCCGCTCCGACGACCGTGTCCAGTCCATCGGGCAGGGTCACCGCGAGCGAATCAGCATCCAGGGCTGTGAGTGCTGCGAGAATCTCGTTCTCGGTTGCGCCTGGCCTGGCCAGCCGGAGATTGTCGGCGAGCGAGGCGGCGAAGATGTGCGGTTCCTGACCGGCGAGGCCGACTCGTGGCACCGGTACGCTCCCCGTCTCTCCTGGCTGCAGTCCGCCCACTCGCACCGAGCCCGCTTCGGGTTCCAGTGCACCGAGCACCAGTGCCGCGACAGTGCTCTTTCCCGCACCGCTCGCACCGACCAGTGCTGCCGTCGCTCCGGTCGGGATGGTCATCGTCACGTCGCTGAGGCGGAATCCCGCCTCATAGCCGAAGCCGACGCCGCGCAGCTCGATCTCTGCGGCGCCCCGCTCCTCACGCTGAACGACGGGTGGGCGGGCGGGCGATGCCAGGACACCGGCCATCCTCGCCAGTGCCGCCGCCGCCTTCTGCAGCTCGTCGATGCCGCCGAGCACCATGCCGACCGGGCCGAACAGCGCGTGGAAGTAGAGGGCGGCGGCTGTCGCAGAGCCGACCGTCACGATGTCCGCCCCGACGAGCAGGAACCCCGCAGTGAGCACGGCGCCCAGCCCCGCGAACTCCGCGACGTTGAGCTGGTTCCAGAAGCCGACGCTCACACGCACCGCGCGCATCTCGAGCTCCACCGCCGCGCGGGCCGCTTGATCGACGCGCTCCTCGCGGGCGTCCGCGACCTGCATCGCGCGCACCGTGTCGCCCGCATCGATCGATTCGAGGGTGAGCTGAGAGCGTTCCCCCTGCGCCTCGCGAGCGGCGAGGTACGCCGGCCTGGCACGCCGCAGGAAGCGTCGCAGCGCGATCGCCTGCACCGGCACGGCCATCAAGGCGGCGACGGCGAACCACGGATTGATCGCGGTGAGTCCGAGAACGGTGACCACGACGGCGAACGCCGCACTGGCGAAGGCAGGGAGCACGGCGTTCACCACGTCGGCGACGACGCGTGCGTCTCCCGCGGCCCGCGCGACCAGCTCGCCGCGGCCGGCGTGCTCCACGAGGCGGCTTGGCAGACGCAGCAGACGGGACACGACGTCTTGCCGAAGTTCGGCGAGAACGCTCTCGCCCAGGCGCGCCACCAGCAGCCGGCCCAGCGCGGTGAGCCCGGCATGCAGCACACCGGCACCGACCACGATCGCGATGAGGACAGGCAGCACGCCCGCGTCCTTCCCGATCACGGCGTCGACGATCCGCCCCAGCGCGGCAGGCACGGCCAAGCCTGCCGCCGCTGCCGCGCTCAGAGCCAGGCCGGCCGTGACCAGCCGCAGCCGGCGGACGCTCAGCATGCGTCCGAGCAGAGCACGGGTCTGAGCCGAATCGGCCACGGGGATGGGCGAATCCGTCATGCGGACACCTCCACGGGCGCGCGCGTCGCCGGGACGTCGACGATGCCGTCGCACGCTCTCAGCAGGGCAGGGCTCGCGTCGATGAAGATCGTGATCATCCCGGCTCGGGCCGACGGAAGCCGGGAGCAGATCGTCTCCTCGGTGACCGAGTCGACGGCGCTGAGGGGGTCGTGCAGTGCCAGCACGGGTGCTCGTCTGGCGATCGCCCGGGCGAGCGCGACGCGCTGACGCTGGCCGCCCGAGAGGGTCAGCCCGCGCTCGCCGACGACCAGGGACCACCCGTGCTCCGATGCGGACGTCACGTCCGCCAGCGCCGTGACCGAGGCCGCCTCCGCGAGCCGATCGTCCGGAAGAGGATGGTGCAGTTCGATGTTCTCGCGCAGTGTCCCGGCGAAGATCGCCGGATTCCGGGGCGGTGCGAGCACGTCTCCCGGCTCCAGCCGCCGGCCGTCGACGAGGACGCCGCCCGAAACGGGCGGCCGCAGACCAGACAGCACTTCCTGCAGCTCACCGGCCGCCCGGGGGTCCGCGCACTGCAGCGCGACCGCCTCGCCGGCGGTCACATGCAGCGAGAGCGGCCCGGCGTGTGCGGTGACGAGTGCGTCGAACACGATGTGCTGCGGCGAGCGGCCGGAGCCGACGGCACCGGCGCCGTCCGGATCGGCGAGATCCGGATCGGCGCCGTCCGGATCGGCGCCGTCCGGATCGGCGCCGTCCGGATCGGCGAGCGCGGTCTCGGCGCTCAGCACGGCGCCCACCCGCTTGGACGAGGCGCGCACGGTCGCCAGCTCGGCTCCGGCGAAGGCCAGACCGCTCACCGGCCAGTGCAGGAACTGCGCCAGCCCGAGCACGGTGACCAGTTCGCCGATCGAGATCCCGCCGGCCAGCGCCTCGGCGCCGGCGACTGCGGCCACCACGGCGAGGAGAACCGCCGACCCCGCCATACTGGCCGCCGTGTAGGACGCCTTCGCGGTCACGGCACGCCTGGAAGCCTGCAGTGACCGGGAGTTGACCGCAGCGAACCTCGCGTCGGCGGCATCCTCGGCGCGGATTCCGGAGAGAGCGCGCAATCCGCTGAGCAGATCGGCGGCGGTCGCGCTGGCTGCGGCGACTGCTGCCTGCTCCGCATCCGCGCGGCGCTCCAGTGGAGTCGTCAGGATGTGCAGCAGCACGACGAGAACGGGAGTGGCGATCAGCACGAGCAGGCTCAGCGGCACCGAGATGGTCAGCAGCGTGCTGGCGGCGGTGAGCACCGCCGCGAGGTTGGCCGCCGCCGGGCCGATCACCCAGACGATGCCCGAGGTGCGTGCGGCATCCGACTCGGCGACGCTGAGGAGCTCCCCCGGTGAGCGACGGCGGGCGAAGCCCGCGGGAGCGAGGGAGCGCGAGATCAGCGCTCGCCGTACGGCCCTCGCGCCCTCTTCGCTGAGCCGCACCGACAGCAGCTCACCGGTCCGCCACGACAGCAGAAGCCCGGTGAAGACAGCGGCGAGCACGGCCAGCCACCCGATCAGCGCCGGCCCGTCGCCGGGTGCGATGGCATGGTCGATGACCAGACCCACGATCACAGGGACGAGAGCTTCGGCGACCTGATGGCCGATGAGGCCGAGTATCGCGAGGCAGAGGAGCGGGTTGCGGCCGGAGAGCGCGATGCGCACCGCCGATGGTCGATGGGAGAGCACGTCGTAAGCTTAGGTAAGGCTGGCCTACTTCCGGCAGGCGATAAGGAGACCGATGATGTCGAGGATCGGACAGGACTCCGTGCTCGACGTTCTGGTGTTCCCGCTCCAGGAGTACGGAGTCGTCTCCAGCGACTTCAGCGTCGTGGGGGACGTGGAGTGGGACTGGCACCGCCACGATGCGGACGAGCTGCTGTGGGGCACGCGCGGCTCGCTCATCGTCGACGCCGAGGACGGCGTGCGTGCGGTGCCCTGGACGGTGGGTCTGTGGATTCCCGCAGGGCGGCCCCATCGGGTCACCGCGGGATCGGGGACGGAGTTCGTGTGCACGTACTTCGCGCCGCGGCTCGGATCGCCGCCTCGTGACGGCATCGGGGCGGTCGGGGTGACCCCCGCGGTGAGAGCGCTGCTGCGCGAGCTGTCCGAACGGGACCTGGACCCGGAGACGAGAGAACTCGCAGAGCGGCTCGCCCTCCGGCTGCTGAAGGCGGAGAGCATCGTGCACCTGGATCTGCCCCTGCCGGACGACGATCGGGCACGTCGCGTCGCTGAATCCGTGCTGGCCGATCCGGCCGAGGCGCGCACGCTGCAGGAATGGGGTGCGATCGTCGGCGCCAGCGAGCGCAACCTGTCGCGCATCTTTCGGAGGGAGACCGGCATGCCGTTCGCGCAGTGGCGCACCCGTGCCAGGTTGCGACTGGCTGTCGAGTTGCTGGCGGCCGAGCACCCGGTCGGCTCGGTCGCGCACCGCGTCGGCTACGCCACCGCGAGTGCATTCGTCCAGGTCTTCCGGCGGGAGCTGGGGATGACGCCGGGTGCGTTCGCCGTCGGTGAGCGACGGGCGTGAGGCGTCGATTCGTCTGATCTGCGCTATCCGATGTCGGGTGCGCGATATCCGAGTGGGGGACAATCGGTGAGGCAGCTTAGGTAAGCCTCAACTAACCTTGCGCCGAACCCCCTCCCCGAAGAGAAGGCGACATGTCCTCCACCCGCGCACGTCTGACCCGCACCGCACTCGCCGTGACGATGACCACCCTCCTGCTCGCCTCCTGCTCGTCCGCAGTCGGCGCCGAGAAGGCCGAGGGCGACACCCTCACCGTCGACACCGACTTCGGCGAGGTGACCGTCCCCACTGAGCCGAAGGCGGCGATGGGCTTCTACACGACCGACGTCGACATGCTCATCACCCTCGGCTACCCGCTCGCCGACGAACAGCCCATCCGCGACGACTGGGAAGCGTTCCCGAACTTCTTCCCCCAGGCGGAGCTGAAGGGCATCAAGGGATTCCACAACTATCCCGAGTTCAACCTCGAGCACATCCTCGAGGTCGGGCCCGACTTCATCCTCAACGGCCTCGGCTATGAGACCGACCTGCACGACAAGCTCACCCCGATCGCACCGACGTACACCTACAACGGGTTCGACGGCGGCGACTGGCGCGACAAGTTCCTGGCGATCGCCGAGGACCTCGGCAGGCAGAAGCAGGCGCAAGCCTGGCTGAGCGACTACCAGGACCGTGCCGAGAAGGTGAAGTCGGAGCTCGACGAGAAGGGCATCCACCCCACGGTCGCCGACATCTCCTTCTGGGATGGTCAGATCAGTGTCGGCTGCTACAGCATCAGCTGCCTGGTCTTCAAGGATCTCGGCCTCGAGATCAGCGAATACGCCGACGGCGACGGCGATGGCAAGGTCGACAACACCGGGCAGTCTCTCAGCATGGAGCAGCTCGGAAAGCTCGCCGACGTCGATGTCATCTTCACCGGCACGAACGAGGACGGATCCGGGAATCTCACCGAGAAGGAGGAGCTGCGCGCGAACCCGCTGTGGACAGCTCTCCCCGCGGTGGCGAACGGACGGGTCTACGGGTACAACTACGAGATGAGCTACGGCTCGCCGAGCGGCCAGGACGCACTGCTCGAGGTCATCCGCAAGGCGCTGCTGTCATGACCCGCTCTGCTGTCGCGGTCAACCTCGTGCACCGCGTCGAGGTCGCCGAAGTGCACCGGCTCACTCCGGGCATGATCCGCATCGTGTTCTCGGGTGCCGGACTGGAGGGATTCGTCTCGTCCGGGGTCGGCGACGAGTACCTCCGACTCTTCCTCCCCTCGCAGGGCCACGACGAGCCGACGCTGCCGCTGGCGACAGAGGACGGATACTGGCAGTTCCCGGAGGGCGTGGAACCCAGCCAGGTGCGCACGTACACCGTGCGCGCCTGGGACGCGGATGCCGGCCGGCTGACGATCGACTTCGTCGTGCACGACGGCGGCGTAGCCGCACGGTGGGCCCTCGGCGCGCAGGTGGGACACATCGCCGGAGTGAACACGCCCCGCGGCCTCTACGCCGCCCCCGACGGCATCCGCTGGCAGCTGCTGGTCGCCGACGCGACCGGCCTCCCGGCTGCGCTCCGACTCGCCGAGCTCGCGCCCGTGGGTGTGCGCACGCGCGTCGTCCTCGAGGTAGCAGGACCCGAGCACGAGCAGCACATCTCGTTGCCCGCCGACGTCGAGCTCACCTGGGTGCACGGCGGAAACGGCGACAGCCCCAGCCGCATCGAGGAGATCGTGCGGGCGAACCGGCTGCCTGCCGAGCCCGGATATGTCTGGGTCGCCGGCGAGACGAAGGCCACCCGCGGTGTGCGTCGTCATCTGCGTCATGAACTGGGCCTCCCGTCGACGGCGTACAAGGTGGTGGGCTACTGGACCGAGAACGCCGAGCAGTGGAGCGAGCGCTACCAGGCACTGCCGGACGAGGTGCACACACGACTGCGGGAGATGTGGGACGACGAGTCCCGTGATGTCGAAGAGCTGGAAGACGAGTACGAGGCGACTCTTGAGGCTCACGGACTCTGACCGCGGCGTTCGGTCGGAAGAGGTCGAGACGCTCGCCGATCCGGTGCCGGGAGACGCGGCCAGGGAGATCGATGTCACGGCGCGGCGGCGCATCCTCGGCTTTCTGATCGTCGCCATCGCGCTGTTCGCGTGCTGTCTGATCAGCCTCGCGATCGGCTCCGAGCGGCTGTCCCTCGGCGAGGTGGTCGCGGCGCTGCAGGGAGCCGGAGGCGACGCCGGCACCATCGTCCGGGACCTGCGGATGCCGCGCACGCTGCTCGGAGTGATCGTCGGCGCCTCTCTCGGTGTCGCCGGTGCCATCATGCAGGCGTTCACACGCAACCCGCTCGCGGACCCTGGGATCCTCGGGGTCAACGCCGGGGCGGCCTTCGCGGTCGCGACCGGTGCCGCGGTGTTCGGAATCACGTCGCTGAGCGGAACGATCTGGTTCGCCTTCGCCGGCGCGGTGGTCGCCACTTTTGCGGTGTACTTCATCGGCTCCGCGGGTCGTGGCGACCCCGACCCGCTGCGGATCACCCTCGCCGGGGTGGCGATCGGTGCCTTCCTCGGCGGGATCACCTCGGGCATCACCCTGCTGCTGCCCGAGGTCTTCAACAGGATGCGCGGCTGGAACGCGGGCAGCATCGCCAGCGTCCCTGCCGATCTGTTCTCCGGTGTGGCGCCCTTCGTCGTCGTCGGTCTGGTGCTGGCGTTCCTGGTCGCCAAGCCGTTGAACGCGGTGGCGCTGGGCGATGACCTGGCCGTCGCACTCGGGTCCAGGGTTGCGACCACTCGGGTCGTGTCGATCCTGTCGGCGACGCTGCTGTGCGCCGCAGCGACGGCCGCTGCCGGCCCGGTCGGGTTCGTCGGACTGATGGTGCCGCACGTCGTCCGCTGGTTCACCGGTCCCGACCAGCGTTGGATCCTCGCGGGCAGCGCCGTCGCGGCCCCCGTGCTCGTGCTGGTCAGTGACCTCGCCGGCAGGCTTGTGCTGCGCAGCGGCGAGCTTCCGGTCGGCATCGTGACGGCCTTCGTCGGCGCCCCGGTGCTCATCGCGCTGGTGCGCCGTCGGAAGGCGAGTTCGCTGTGACCGGCGTGCAGACGGTCGACCTCGCCGAGGACATCGACCGCGGGTACCGGGTGATCACGGTCGGATCCGGCAATCGTCGTCTTGGCGTCGTCGTCGGGCTGCGGCACGCGGTCGTCGTCGCCGCACTGATCCTCGGCGCTGTCGCCATAGGGGTGGTCAGCCTCGGCACCGGCGACTTCACGATACCCGTGGGCGATGTCATCGCCACTCTGCTCGGGCAGGGTGACCGTCGGATGCAGCTGGTCGTGCTGGACTGGCGGATGCCGAGGGTGCTCCTCGCGCTCGCCCTGGGAGCGGGGCTCGGCGCTGCCGGCGCCATCTTCCAATCGCTGACCCGGAACCCCCTCGGCAGTCCGGACATCATCGGGTTCGACGCCGGTGCATACACCGGCGCGCTGCTGGTGATGACCAGTATCGGCACGGGGTACGTCGCCGTGGCGGGCGCATCGATCGCCGGCGGTCTGGCCACCGCGCTGCTCGTCTATCTGCTGGCATATCGCCGTGGCTTCCAGGGCTTCCGGCTGATCATCGTCGGCATCGGCATGGCCGCGATGCTCTCGTCGTTGAACACATGGATCATCCTCAACGCCGACCTCAATGTCGCGCTCGCGGCGGGAGCGTGGGGAAGCGGCTCGCTGAACGCGGTCGGCTGGGAGCAGGCGACGCCGGCAGTGCTGATCCTGCTCGTGCTGTGGGCGGGGGCGGCGGCCCTGGGCAGGCGGATGCACCTGCTGGAGATGGGAGACGATGCCGCCATCTCTCTCGGCGTGCGGGGAAACCGGGTGCGACTGGGCCTGGTCGGCGTGGGCGTCGCCTTCGCGGCCACCGCGACCGCCGCCGCCGGGCCGATCGCGTTCATCTCGCTGTCCGCACCGCAGCTCGCACGACGTCTGACCCGGTCGGCGGGGGTGACCCTCGCCGCATCCGCGGCGATGGGGGCGCTGCTGCTGGCGGGCAGCGATCTCATCGCCCAGCGGCTGTTCGCCCCGGCGCAGCTGCCCGTGGGCATCGTGACCGTCGCCATCGGCGGCGTGTATCTGATCTGGCTGCTCATCAGAGAGGCGAGGAGACGATGACCGACATCGACATCGAGATCGACCCGAGGGAATGGGCGGTGGAACCGGAGAATCCGGATTCTCCGCTTCGCGCCGATGGCGTCACCCTGTCCTACGACAGGCGTGTGATCGCGGACGGGCTGTCGGTGTCGGTGCCGGCCGACTCGTTCACCGTGATCATCGGTCCGAACGCGTGCGGCAAGTCGACGCTGCTGCGTGCGCTCGCCCGCATCATGGCGCCGGCATCCGGCACGGTGCTGCTGGACGGCAGGGCGATCTCCTCCTTTCCAGCGAAGGAGGTCGCGCGCCGCCTCGGGCTGCTGCCGCAGACGTCGCTGGCGCCCGACGGGATCACAGTCGCCGACCTGGTCTCACGGGGCCGTCACCCCCATCAGGGCGTGTTCCGGCAATGGACCCGAGACGATCGGCGCGCCGTCGCACATGCGCTGGCGGTGACGAACACGACGAGTCTGTCCGGGCGGCTCGTCGAGGAGCTGTCCGGCGGGCAGCGGCAGCGGGTCTGGGTGGCGATGGTGCTCGCGCAGGAGACGCCGCTGCTGCTGCTGGACGAGCCCACGACGTTCCTGGACATCGCCCACCAGTACGAGCTCCTCGAGCTGCTGCGCCGGCTGCACGCCGCCGGCGGTCGCACCCTGGTCGCCGTGCTGCACGATCTGAACCAGGCGGCCCGTTACGCCGACCACCTGATCGTGATGAGGGAGGGCGAAGTCGTCGCCGAGGGCGCACCGGAAGAGGTGATGACCGCGCAGCTCGTGGAGGATGTCTTCGGTCTGCCGTGCACCATCATCGCCGACCCTCACACCGGGTCACCCCTGGTCGTGCCGCGACCGGCGTGACCCGGGGTTCTGCACCCGCTGCGTGTCCTCCTCACGGACCGCCGCGCCGGGCTAGCATGACCGTGAACCCAGGGACGCCGGGGGACGGAGAGAGATGCGCACGGCCGAGTACGGAGAACCGCAGCGCACCCTGCTGCACATCAGCGACACGCACCTGCGCGCCGGGGGAGACCGCCTCTTCGACCTCGTCGACGGCGCCGAGACTCTGGCACGAACGGTGGCGGCGCTGGAGGATGCGCAGACCGAGGTCGACGCGATCGTCTTCACCGGAGACCTCGCCGACCTCGGACAGAGCGAGGCCTACGCCGAGCTGCGGCGGATCGTCGATCCGTTCGCAGCGCGTCTGGACGCGCGGGTCGTGTGGGTGATGGACAATCACGACGAGCGGTCGGCCTTCCACGCGGGTCTGCTCGATGACCCCGTCGGCGGCGACTCATCCGTCGACCGCGTGGACGACATCGACGGGCTGCGCATCGTCACCCTCGATTCCACCGTGCCCGGGCATCACCACGGCGAGATATCCGACGGCCAGTTGGAGTGGCTCGAAGGAGTGCTCGCCGTAACCGCGCCGCTCGGCACGATCCTCGCCATGCACCACCCGCCGATTCCGAGCGTGCTTCCACTGGCGGCCAGCGTCGAACTGCGCGACCAGCGTCGGCTGACGCCCGTGCTGCGCGGATCCGATGTGCGCGCCATCATCGCCGGCCACCTGCACTACTCCACGTTCGGCACCTTCGCCGGCATCCCGGTGTCGGTGGCATCGTCCACCTGCTACGCGCAGGATCTCACGGTTCCCGCCGGAGGGAGCCGGCCCCAGGACGGGGCGCGCTCGGTGAACCTCGTACGGGTGCACGACGACACCGTCGTCCATGCCGTCATCGGCGTGGAGCAGACACCCGTCCTCGAGCACATCGACGCAGCCGAAGCGCGTCGGAGGCTCGCGCTGGCAGGCATCGTCCCGCGCACGGAAGACGCGCACACCGGCATCCCGGCGCTCATCGGCTGATCCTCCTGAGCCCGCGACCGAGGCCGCGACCAAGGCCGCGACCAAGGCCGCGACGCTGGCCGCGATGATGGCGCCCGCCGGTCAGCCCGCCGCAGCGCCCATCGTCTCCTGCCGCAGCGCCTCCGGCTTCTCCCACGGACCGCGGATGGGGAACATCCGCTCCAATCCGGCCTGCACGGCCTGCGCACGCAACTGCTCGGGGATGTCAGTCTCCGAGCCGTCGTTGAGGCAGAACATGTCCACGTCCTCGCGGGACGCAAGCCGGTCGATCTGCTCCAGCGCACCCATCGTGGTGGTCTGCACGTACCGCACGCGCGGTCGGGTGGTCGGCATCGCGCGCCCGGTCAGCATCGCGTAGTAGTGGTACAGGCTGTTGGTGACGGAGATGTCCGTCATGGATCGGAAGCGCGACGCCGCAGTGCGCGCGAAGTCCGCGGGGAAGGCCTGCTCGAGCTCGGACAGGATGCTGCGGCGCAGCGGTGTCGCGCAGTGCGACAGGTCGCGCAGGATCGTGCGACCGAAGCGCTCGCGCAGCAGCGCGCGGTTCACACGCAGGCCGTTGTCGTGCCCACTGCGATGCGCCTGAGGGGCGCCGACCCCGATGCGCACCTCGCTCTCGACGAAGCGCGTGTGCCCTGCGGGGGTGAAGAACATCTCCGGCTCGACCGTTCGCCCGAAGAACATGTCGTCGTTGGAGTAGAGGAAGTGCTCCGACAGCCCGGGGATGCGGTGCAGCTGCGCCTCCACCGCATGGGAGTTGTGGGTGGGGAGCACGCTCGGGTCGGCGAAGAACTCCTCGCTGCGCACGATCGTCACCCCGGGGTGCTCGGCGAGCCAGCACGGGGCGGGCGAGTCTGTGGCGACGAAGATGCGCCTGATCCAGGGCGCGTACATGTTCACGCTGCGCAGCGCGTAGCGCAGCTCGTCGAGATGCCGATAGCGTGCCGCGCCGTCATCGCCCTCGCCGACGACGTGGGAGCCGAGCTGAGATGCCCGCTGCTTCTGGAACTGGGACGACGATCCATCGACCCAGGAGAAGACGATGTCGACCGGCTCGCGGAACTCGTCGGGATGAGGATCGAACATGCCGTCCAGAGTGCGCCAGCCGCGGCCGTACCTCTCGACCTCGGCGAATGCGACATCGGATGCCGGCGTCACGCGTCGCGTGAGGACGTTGTCGTCCGGTGCCTCGATCAGATCCGTGCCGAAACGCCAGAACTCGACACGGGCCGCGAGCCGTCCGTCGTAGCGGAGCGTGCGCGCCGAGGTGATCCGCGGCCGGAAGATGCGCAGCGCCGAGGGAGCCGCGCCGGGGATCGCCGCATCCTCGAGCGGGACGGCCGGCGCGCCCTTGGTCCGGATGTAGAACGGGTCCGCCGGCAGATGCTCATGCAGTGCCCGGACGGCATCCTCGCGCCGTTCGATGTCCACGACGAGGACGGGAGTGGAGCGGTCGCGCCGGATGAGCAGCATCGGCACGCCGCCCGCATCGAGGGCGTCGGCGACGGCGAGCAGGTCGTCCAGGCGGGCGCGGGCGGGAGTGATGTCATCGTGCACCAGGTGCAGCAGGCCGTGGTCGAGCACCAGGTCGGGTCGCCACGAGACGGTGTGGCGCGGCGTCTCCGGCAGTGCGGAAAGTGTCGTCATATTCGGTTCTCCTTCGCGTTCGCCTGTGCCACCCGGGATGCAGTCGATCCGTCAGCGGCGTGCTGAGGGCCTCGGCCGTCGCCGACTGCGGGAGTCCGAGCTGAGAACGCGTGTGTTCGTCGAGGAATGCCGGACCGTTCCGGCCGGATGCGACGTACGGCGGGATGCGGGTTGCGGCTCCGCGCTGCAAGAGAAGCGCGTGTGTGAACACTACCGCGAGCGCCTGTGAGAACGGAGTGCGGCTAGATCCCCAGCACGGCCTTCGCGATCAGGAAGTAGATGATCAGGCCGGTCGCGTCGACGAACGTGGTGATGAACGGGTTCGAGAAGACCGCCGGGTCGACGCGGATGGCGCGCGCGGCCAGCGGCATGATGCCGCCGATCGAGGCCGCCACCGTGCACACCGCCACGAGCGTGAGCCCGATCACCAGGCCGATGTGCCACTCGTAGATCAGCCCCGCCAGCACGAAGCCCAACGTGCCGAGCAGCAGGCCCAGGAAGAACCCGACCCGGATCTCGCGCGACAGCACGCGGAACAGGTCGCGCGGCGTCACCTCGCCGAGGGCGAGCGAGCGGGTAACCGTCGTCGCCGCCTGGTTGCCGGTGTTGCCGCCGGTGCCGATCAGCAGCGGTACGAAGAGGGCGAGCACAGTCAGGTGCGCCAGTGTCGTCTCGAACGCGTCGAGCACCTGCACGGTCAGCGTCGCACCGACGGCCAGCACCAGCAGCCAGACCACGCGCGAGCGCACCAGGCGCCGGATCGGCGTGGACAGGTACGAGCGGCGCAGCGGCTCCACGCCACCCTGCCTGGCGGCATCCTCGCTCTCCTCCTGCTTGAGGATGCGAGCGGCGTCGTCGATGGTGAGGATGCCGACCAGGCGATGCTCGCTGTCGACGATCGGAAGGGCGAGCAGGCCGTAGTCGGTGGCGCGGCGCGCGGCGACCTCGGCATCCTCCGTCACCTCGGCGACGTGAGCGTCGCTCATGAGGTCGCCGATCATCGCGTCCGCTTCGGCGGACATCAGATCCCGCAGGCTCACGACGCCGACCACGCTGCGTCCGCCATCGGTCACCGGGAGCGTGTAGATGGTCTCGGCGCTGTCGAGGGCTCCTCGGACGCGCGCGAGAGTCTGGGCCGCGGTGAGATGGGGGTGTGCGGTGACGAACTCGGGACTCATGCGTCGGCCGATCGAATCCTGCGGGTACCCGAGCATGCCCGAGGTGAGGTCGCGCTCCTGCCTCGTCAATCCGCGCAGCAGCTGCGGGGCCACGGATGCCGGCAGCTCGTCGAGCAGCCAGACCCGGTCGTCCGGGTCCATCTCGGCGAACAGCATCGTGACCTCGGCGTTGCGCAGCGCCCGCACCAGGTCACCGCGTGCGGCCGGTGACAGTGCCTCGAAGACGTCGAGGGCACGCGGCTTGGCGAGCAGGCGGTAGACGATCGCGGCATCCTCGATGCCGAGGCGTTCGACGAGCTCGACGACCTCGGGTACGGCGAGCGGGGTGAGCACGGCGGATGCGCCGGCCAGGTCTCCCTGAGCGATGAGCCGACGGATGTCGTCGGCTGCAGCGGAGACGGTCTGAAGCTGGGATGGAGTCATGGGAGTGCCTTCATGAGGGCACCGCGCGGAAAGGATTCAACGGAACGAATTCGTTGAATCAGGGCGTGCGTCGCAGATGACGCCGCAGCTCAGTCGAGCAGTGCGGAAGCGGGGGAGATGACGTGTCTGCGACTGTGACTGTCACTGGACATGATGAACCACCTCACTTCCGGGTGCTCGGGGATTATTCCTCGATGAGTCTAGTGGATGAGCGGTGCTGAGAGCACTTCCGCCGCCTGTGCGGGATTCGCGGGACCGGTTCAGGCCGGCGGCAGCTGCAGCACGTTCGACTCGCCGCCGGTCAGATCTCCGGCGATGCGGATGCTGCGCGCCAGGGCATCCAGCGCGGGTTCGAGCGTTCCGAATCGCTCCCGGTCGCTGCAGACCGCGTTCAGCGTGATCAGGTGCGAGCCGGTGTCCCAGGTGTAGGTCGCCGTCGCCGGGGACTCCGGGCGGGGCGGCATCGGCATCAGCAGCTTCTCGCCCACGCCGAGCGGGGTCGGGAAGTTCTCGGTGTCGTCGTACTCCATCGGCATCATCGCGCGCGCCGTGCGCAGCTGCGGGGTCAGCTCCTGAGCGGTGGCCATCGCGACCACGAGCTCGGGTTCGGCCTTCCAGGTCCACGCGAGCACCCGGCCGTCGGCCCGGCGCATCGCCAGCGGGATAGCCTGGCTGGCCAGCCAGCTGCCGAACCGTGCTCCTGGCAGCGATCCCGCGCCGGCACCTGCCATCAGCATCCGGATCGCCGCTTTGCGATGGCGGCGACCCCGCAGACCGAGGGAGCCGGTGACGGGGATCCACAGGGACGGATCGGCGGAGGAGACCAGGCGCATGACACCACGCTACGGGAGGCCGCGTGGGATGGGCTGGGAGCGGTCCGCCTCTCGGCTCAGCCCGGTGCGCTCGGGTAGAGTTGCCAGCGCCCAGCAGGGCCGGCCCACGATGCCGCGACCTCAGAGCTACAGATAGGCAGCATCCTTCCGTGACCTCCGGACGTCCCCTGAAGATCCTCATCGGCTGCGACACCTTCGCCCCCGACATCAACGGCGCAGCGCGCTTCGCCGAGCGCCTCGCCGCCGGCCTCGTGCAGCGCGGCCACGAGGTGCACGTCGTCGCACCCAACTCCGCGTACCGGCGCTCCGAGACCCACACCGAGATCATCGAGGGCGAACCGCTGATCATGCACCGCCTTCCCGCTGTGCGCTGGCTGCCGCACGACTGGCTGCGCTTCATCTGGCCGTGGCGCTCCAAGCATTACGCGCGCAAGGTGCTCGACGAGGTGCAGCCCGACATCGTGCACATCCAGTCGCACATCGTGATCGGCCGGGGCCTGACCCGCATCGCGCACCAGCGCGGCATCCCGATCATCGCCACCAATCACGTGATGGCCGAGAACATCCTCGATCACACCTCGATGCCGGACTTCATCAACCTCCCCGTGCTGAAGTGGGCGTGGGCCGATGCGAAGCGCACCTTCGACATGACCCGAGCCGTCACGACGCCCACGCGCAAGGCCGCCGACTTCCTCGAGCACACGATCGACATCACCGGTGTCGTGCCGATCTCGTGCGGCATCGATCGGCGCAACTACACGCCGGTCATCGGACCGCGGGAGAAGAACCGCATCCTGTTCGTGGGCCGCCTCACCGGCGAGAAGCAGGTCGATGTCGTGCTGCACGCGCTGGCGGCGCTCGATCCGGCGCTGGACGCGCACTTCGACATCGCCGGCGGCGGCGACCAGCGCAAGGCGCTCGAGGCCCTGGCCGCGCAGCTCCGGCTGAGCGAACGGGTCACCTTCCACGGCCGAGTGACGGATGAGGAGCTGCGCGAGCTGTACTCGCGGTCCTCCGTCTTCGCGATCGCGTCGATCGCGGAGCTCCAGTCGATCGTGACGATGGAGGCCATGGCATCCGCCCTGCCCATCGTCGGAGCGGATGCCGTCGCACTGCCGCACCTCGTGCACGACGGCGAGAACGGCTACCTCTTCGAGCCCGGGAACGTCGCCGATCTGGCCGACAAGCTCACGCAGGTGCTGACTGCGGCCCCCGAGGAGTACGAGCGGATGCAGAAGGCGTCACTCGACGGAGTGGCCGTGCACGACATCAACCGCACCCTCGACACGTTCGAGGCCCTGTACCGGGACGAGCCGCTGCCGGAGTAGCGGCCCGTCCCAGGTGTCGGGCGTGGTGCTCACGCCGAGCGGCGCGGGTAGTCGGTGTAGCCCTCGCTGCTGCCGCCGTAGGCCTTCGTGAGATCCGGGGTCGCCAGCTCGGCTCCCTCGGCCAGCCGCTCGACGAGGTCGGGGTTGGCGATGAACAGCCGCGCGAACGAGACGGCATCCGCGGTCCGATCCTCGACAAGGCGCAGGCGATCCGGGTGCGTGGTGATGTCGGGTGCCGAGGCGTTCAGGATCAGCACCCCGCTCCAGGCCTCGCGGATGCGCGGCGTCAGGTCGGGGTCGCCGGCATCGATCAGATGCAGGTAGGCCAGCCCCATCTTGTCGAGCTCAGCGACCAGCAGCGGGTAGAGGGTGGCGTAGTCGTCTTCCGCGGTGTCGCCGAGCTTGTTGTTCGGGGAGATCCGGATGCCGGTGCGGTCGGCGCCGATGGCATCCGCAACCGCCCGCGTGGCCTCGATCGCGAAGCGGATCCGGTTCTGCGGGCTGCCTCCCCACCCGTCGGTGCGCACGTTGGCGTTCGTCGTGAAGAACTGGTGCAGCAGGTAGCCGTTGGCCGCGTGCACCTCGACGCCGTCGAAGCCCGCCGAGATCGCGTTCTTCGCCGCCGAGACGAAGTCGGCGATCGTGTCGCGGATGCCGTCCTCGGTCAAGGCGATCGGGACGGCGTGCTCCTGCTTGCCGGTCGGCGTGAAGATCGCACCTGCAGCCTGCACAGCCGAGGGCGCGACGGGGGTGAGGAAACCGTTGCCGACCGCCTCGGCATTGCTCGGGTGCGAGATGCGCCCGGTGTGCATGAGCTGCGCGACGATGGTGCCGCCGTCCGCGTGCACGGCATCGGTCACGGTGCGCCACGACTCGACCTGCTCGGGGGAGTGCAGGCCGGGAGTGGCCGGGTAGCCCTGCCCGACCGCGCTGGGCTGGATGCCCTCGGTGATGATCAGGCCCGCGCCGGCGCGCTGGGCGTAGTAGGTGGCCATGTCACTCGTCGCCTGAGTGGTGAACGCCCGGCTGCGGGTCATCGGCGCCATCACGATGCGATTGCGAAGTCGCAGGCTGCCGGCCGTGATCGGGTCGAATGCCACGGAGGTGGTGAGTTGCTGGGTCATGAGGAATCTCCTGTTCGGGCGGGCACCTCCCGTCCTGCTTGCTCGAACAAGCTTTTCCTCATGACTATTCCTTGTCCGAGCAACTAATTAGCGTCGGGTGAGCCGAGGTGCGATTCCAACTCCCTCAGGGCGTCGAGCAGTTCGGCCTGTCGCCGGTCCGTGGCCGCGCCGATCGTGAGCTTCTCGAGGGTCGCCCACGCGGCATCCACCTGTGGGCGCAGCGACAGGCTCGCATCTGTGGCCTGGACGATGACGACCCTGCCGTCCAGCGGTGACCGGCTGCGGGTGACCAATCCGGCCTTCTCCAGACGTGCGATGCTGCGCGTCATCGCAGGCGCGTCCGTACCGAGCCTGCGCACCAGGTCGACCAGCCGTTGCGCGCCCTCGTTCCAGAGGGTCATCAGGACCAGTTCCTGACCCGGGCGCAGGCCGGTGTCGCGCAGCAGCTGCGCGGCGAGGCTCTTGTGCAGGCGGGCGAGCCGGAACACCGCCTGACTCATGGGGGCGTCGGCGAAGGCGTGGCTGCCCCCTGGAGACATGGACTCGCCGGTCACGTCAGATCACGGTGTAGATGAGGGTGACGAAGAACGAGGCGAGCACGCCCAGCACCTCGACGGCGCCCACGCCGATGGCGATGCCGGCCAGAACCGGCTGGGCACCGCGGCGGGCCGCGATGACCCCGAGGATCAGGGCAAGCGCGCCGAGCGCCAGACCGAGGATCGACCGCCCGAAAGAGACGAGCTGGTAGATGGCGTACCCGTAGCGCATGCCCGGGATCAGAAACGGGTTCGCGAGCACGAAGAGCAGGCCGAGCGCGGCGGTGACAACTGCGATGATGAATGCGGTGCGCCCGAGCGTGCTCGCCTGGGCGGGTGCAGCGCCGTAGCCGGGCGTCGAGAACCCGGTCCCGGCGGGGTATCCGGAGGACTGCCCGTAGGCGGACGGCGGCTGGTCAGGCTGAGGCGCGTACGGCGGCTGCTGCGGATCGCTCATGCGCACGAGCCTAGTGGCGCACCCGCCGTCGGCGCGGGACTCTCAGTCCCAGAGGCCCGGGCGGGCCAGCACGTGTGAGCGGGCCTCGGCATCGTCTGCGGAGACCTCGGCGGTGCAGAACAGCAACGACATGGTCGGATAGCCGTGCGGGTTGTTGTCGCGGATGATCGCGCGGTCGTCGTCGGGAGACAGCGTCGCGCTCTCGGCGAGCAGTTCGATCCAGCGCTGCGCCCAGCCGTCGTCATCCGGACGGCTCCCGGCGAACAGCGGCAGCCAGGCGCCGATGCGCGCCGTACGCGGATCGTCGAGATCGTCGTGCGCGATCATATGCACGCCGTGCGGCACCGGCGTCTCGCGCAGCTCCACGCCGTCCCAGGACAGCACGCGGGAGCCGTCCGGCGTCGCCTCGAGCAGATTGAAGCCGTGCATGGGAAGCGTGGTGCCCTCGGGCGAGCGCCCCGCGACCGACTCCAGTGCCAGGAAGCCCCGCGACAGCACGGCATCGGCCGGCAGATCCAGCACGTCGGCGCGGTTCAGCAGCACGGCGAGTCGACGGGATCTCGGATCGATCGCCAGCCAGGCGCCGCCCGCTCGTCGATCGTGGATGCCGATCACACCCGGATACTCCTCGGGCCACCACTCGCCCAGGTCGTCCCAGGGTCGCTGCGGGTCCTCGTCGCGCACGGCCAGCATCCGCGCTCCGGCATTGGTCACATCGATCACCACGGTGCACACGAGCACGAGTCTAGGGTCCGTGTCGATGCCGGTCGCCCGATGCCGCCGCCCCTGGGGCAGAATCGAACCGTGAACATCGTCGTCGGAGTCACGGGCGGCATCGCCGCGTACAAGACAGTGCACCTGGTGCGCCTGCTCATCAAGGCCGGGCACGAGGTGACCGTCATCCCCACCGCGGATGCGCTGCGCTTCGTCGGCCTTCCCACCTGGGAGGCGATCAGTCGCAAGCCGGTCACCACGAGCGTGCACGAGGACGTCGCCACGGTTCGCCACGTCGCGCTCGGGCAGGCGGCGGAACTGATCATCGTCGCCCCCGCGACCGCGAACACGATCGCGAAGATGGCGGCCGGGCTCGCGGACGACCTGCTCGGCACCACGCTGCTCGCCACCACGGCGCCGGTCGCGATCGCTCCGGCCATGCACACCGAGATGTGGCGGCATCCGGCGACCCAGGCCAACATCGCCACCCTCCGGGAGCGCGGCGTCGCGATCCTGGGACCGGGGGAGGGCGAGCTGACCGGTGGCGACTCCGGACCGGGACGGATGCTGGAGCCCGAGGAGATCGCGGACGCCGCCCTCGCGCTGGCCGGCGGTGACGACGACCGCGACCTCGACGGACTGCAGGTCGCCATCTCGGCCGGCGGCACCCGCGAGCCGCTCGACCCCGTGCGCTTCCTCGGCAACCGCTCCAGCGGGCGGCAGGGCGTCGCACTCGCGCTCGCCGCGGCCGATCGCGGCGCACAGGTCGCGCTGGTCGCGGCGAACATCGACGACGCCGTGCTGGCGGATGCCGTGCAGCACCCGCTCGTCCGCATCGAGCGCGCCGGAACCGCGGCCGAACTCGGCGACGCGATGCGCGCGGCGGCCGAGGACGCCGCCGTGATCGTGATGGCGGCAGCCGTCGCGGACTACCGCCCGGCGGAGGTCGCCGACGGCAAGCTCACCAAGGAGTCCGGCGTGCTGGAGAGCATCGACCTCGTGCAGAACGAGGACATCGTGGCGTCGCTGGCCGCGCGGCGGCATCCGGGGCAGGTCGTCGTGGCCTTCGCCGCCGAGACGCCGCAGGATGCCGAGGAGATGCTCGCCCGCGCCCGCCGCAAGCGCGAACGCAAGGGCGTCGACCTGCTCGTCGTCAACGAGGTCGGCTGGGACCGCGGCTTCGAAGCGGCGGAGAACACCGTGCAGGTCATCGGTGAAGGCGGGGCGGTGCTGGCGCGATCGTCCGGCACGAAACGCGAGGTCGCGGACGACATCTGGGACGTGATCGCCGCGAACCTCGGGTGACGTTCGCGCCTCGTGCGGCGCAGACACCGTTTCTGGTAAAGTTGAGTCATATCAACTCAACTTTGAAGGAGTCTCCTCAGGAGGAACAGATGACAGGCCCCGCCCAGAATGAAGAGCAGCAGAGCGCCCTCGAGCAGTTCGGCATCAACCTCACCGATCGCGCCCGTCAGGGCAAGCTCGATCCGGTGATCGGCCGCGACAGCGAGATCCGCCGCGTGAGCCAGGTGCTCACCCGGCGCACCAAGAACAACCCCGTGCTCATCGGGGAGCCCGGCGTCGGAAAGACCGCCGTGGTCGAGGGCCTCGCGCAGCGCATCGTCGCGGGAGACGTCGCCGAATCCCTGAAGGACAAGGACCTCATCACCCTCGACATCTCCGCCCTCGTCGCCGGTGCGATGTACCGCGGCCAGTTCGAGGAGCGGCTGAAGAGCGTGCTCAAGGAGATCACCGAGTCAGGCGGCAGGGTCATCACCTTCATCGACGAGCTGCACGTGCTCATGGGCGCCGGCGGCGGCGAGGGATCGGTCGCCGCCTCCAACATGCTCAAGCCCATGCTCGCCCGCGGAGAGCTGCGCATGATCGGCGCCACCACGCTCAACGAGTACCGCGAATTCATCGAGAAGGACGCCGCGCTCGAACGCCGCTTCCAGCAGGTCTACGTCGGCGAGCCCACCGTCGAGGACACCATCGCCATCCTGCGCGGACTCAAGGGTCGCTACGAGGCGCACCACGGGGTGACGATCTCCGACAGTGCGCTGGTGGCATCCGCCGCACTCTCCAACCGCTATCTGCCCAGCCGTCAGCTGCCGGACAAGGCCATCGACCTGATCGACGAAGCCATGTCGCGCCTGAAGATGGAGATCGACTCCTCGCCCGTCGAGATCGACGAACTCAAGCGTCAGGTCGACCGCATGAAGCTCGAGGAGCTCGCCCTCAAGCGCGAGAAGGACGCCGCCTCCAAAGAGCGGCTCTCCGCACTGCGCGAGCAGCTGATCGAGCTCGAGCGCGACCTCGCCGCACTCGAAGAGCGCTGGGCGCGCGAGCGCCAGGGACTGAACCGCGTGGGCGAGCTGAAGAAGAAGCTCGACGACGCCATCACCCAGCGCGACCTCGCCATGCGCGAGGCGGACTACACCAAGGCATCCAAGCTCGAATACGAGACCATCAAGCGACTGCAGGCCGAGATCGCCGAGGCCGAGCAGGCCGAGGCCGCCGTCTCCAGTGAGGGGCGGATGGTCAACGAGCAGGTCACCGACGAGGACATCGCCGCAGTGATCGCCGCGTGGACCGGCATCCCCGTCGGGCGACTCCTGCAGGGCGAGAGCGAGAAGCTGCTGCACCTCGAGAACGAGCTCGGCAAGCGGCTGATCGGACAGAAGGACGCCGTAAAGGCGGTGTCGGATGCCGTGCGCCGATCGCGCGCGGGGATAAGTGATCCCGGGCGCCCCACCGGTTCTTTCCTGTTCCTCGGCCCCACCGGCGTCGGCAAGACCGAGCTGGCCAAGGCGCTCGCCGAGTTCCTCTTCGACGACGAGCACGCCATGGTGCGCATCGACATGAGCGAGTACGGCGAGAAGCACTCCGTCTCGCGGCTGGTCGGCGCCCCTCCCGGGTACATCGGGTACGAGCAGGGCGGTCAGCTCACCGAGGCCGTGCGCCGACGCCCGTACAGCGTGGTGCTGCTCGACGAGGTCGAGAAGGCGCATCCCGAGGTCTTCGACGTGCTGCTGCAGGTGCTCGACGACGGTCGCCTCACCGACGGCCAGGGCCGCACGGTCGACTTCTCGAACGTCATCCTGATCCTCACGAGCAACATCGGCTCGCCCATCCTGATCGACCCGGTGATGTCGACCGACGACAAGCGGGATGCCGTGATGACCCTCGTGCGCCAGGCATTCCGTCCGGAGTTCCTGAACCGACTCGACGACATCGTGATGTTCTCGGCGCTGAGCCAGGACGACCTCGCGCAGATCGTGGAGCTCTCCGTCGACCAGCTGCAGCGTCGTCTGCACGACCGCCGGCTCACGCTCGCCGTCACCCCGGACGCGCGGTCATGGCTGGCGGAGCGCGGCTACGACCCGATGTTCGGTGCCCGTCCGCTGCGCCGGCTCATCCAGACCGAGATCCAGAACCGCCTCGCCACCGCACTGCTCTCGGGCGGCGTGCACGACGGTGACACGGTGCGGGTCGATGTCGCCGCCGACGGCTCGGGACTGGCGCTCACCAGCGCCGGCTGAGTGCGGCCTCCCGACGACGGATGTCGGCGCAAACGACGGATGTCGGCAGAAAAACCGCTTTCCGGGCTTGCATCCGGATTCTGAGCCGACATCCGTGGAAGGCCGGCGGCGTCTCAGGAGCGTCGGTACACATCGCTCCGGTGGCCGATATCGATGGCCAGCACGACCAGCTCGTGCTCGCGGATCTCGCAGAGGACACGGTAATTGCCGATGCGGTATCGCCACTGTCCAGAACGATCGGCGGTCAGACCCTTGCCGTGCGCGCGAGGATCATCTGCACCGTCGACGTTCTTGTTCAGCCATGCGACGATGATCCGCGACACGCCGGGGTCGGGGTTCGAGAGCTGCTTGTCGGCACGGCGAGCGTAGAGCAGTCTCCACATCACAGATACTTCGAGGCGACCTCGTCCGCCGTCACCGTGATGGGATCGGCATCGAACTCGGCCTTCGCCTCTCGCCAGGCAACGATGTCGAGTTCGTCCTCGATGCGATCCAGTACTGATCCCCGCACGAATTCCGAAATAGAGACGCCAAAAGTACGCGCGTAGCCGTCGATGAGTGCCTTCTCGCGCTCCTCAAGCCGGACAGTCATAGTCGTGGTGCTCATCAGATCCTCCTGTGTTACAGCGTAACACGTTCTTTCAGCGCCACTCAGATGTCGGCTCCACTCAGATGTCGGCGCAAACGACGGATGTCGGCCGAAGAACCGCTTTCCGGGCTTGCATCTGGATTCTGAGCCGACATCCGTGGAGGCGCGCAGCCGGTGGGGGCCGACTCAGGACTCCGTCGAGGTCGCCCAGTCCTCCGGCCCCGTGGATCCGGCGACGTACTCGTCCATCGCCACGTCGCCGCGCGCCCAGGCATCGCGGACGGGCTGGATGATGCGCCAGCACTGCTCGGCCGCATCCGACCGCACCGACAGGGCCACGTCGCCGTCGAGGATCTCGCTCAGAACCTCGGTGTAGGCCAGCAGCGTGCCCTTGCCGAGATTGCTGGTGAGCACGTCGCGTCGCAGGGCGAACGGGTCATTGCCGCCGTTGACGTTCAGCACCAGATCGATCTGATCGGGGCCGAGGACGAACCGCAGGATGCCTCCGTCGGTGGGCTTTCCGGTGAGGCCATCGGGAATGTGGCGCACCGGCTTGAACGTCACGATGATCTCGGCGCGGCGCTCCTTCATCGCCTTGCCGCTGCGCAGCGTGAACGGCACCCCCGACCACCGTGCGGTGTGCACCTCGCAGGTGATCTCGGCCAGCGTCTCGGTGTCACGGGCCGCGTCCACGCCGTCCTCCTCCACATAGGAGGGCACGTCCCTGGCATCCGTCTGCGCACCGATCCGTCCGGCCGTGTACCGGCCGCGGCGTGAGGAGCGCACCGGGTTGTCGTCCCAGATCCGGGTGGCGCGCAGCGCCGCGGCCATGGCGTCGCGCAGGTCGAGCTCGTCCAGGTCGTGCGGCTGCTCCATCGCCAGTACCGCCAGCACCTGCAGCAGGTGGCTCTGGATCATGTCGATCATCGCGCCGGCCTTGTCGTAGTAGCGCGCACGGTTCTCCAGCGCGAGCGCCTCGTCGTAGCGGACCAGCACGGACTGCACGTGATCGGCCGACCACACCGGCTCGATGAGCCGGTTCGCGAAGCGAACGCCCAGCACGTTCAGCAGCGTCGACCGGCCGAGGAAGTGGTCGACGCGGAAGATGTTCCGCTCGGGGACGAGGGTCTGCACGAGCTCGTTCAGCGCACGCGCGCTGCCCTCGTCGGAGCCGAACGGCTTCTCCAGCGCCAGCACGGTGTTCTCGGGCAGTGTGACGGTGCGCAGCACCTCGCAGGCCGCCTCGGTCACCGCGGGCGGGAGTGCGAAGTAGATCACCAGACGGCCCTGCACGCCCTCCACGAGCGCCGCGAGCGCATCGTGGTCGGTGACATCGGCCTGCGTGTAGGTGGTGCCCGAGACGCGGGCGACCTGATCCTCGGCATCCGATGCGGCGAAGGACGTACGCACGCCGTCGGTCCAGCGCTTCGTGCTCCAGTCGTCCGACCCCGCACCGCGCAGCGTGAGGCGCCGTTCCGGCTCGCGCTTGAGCAACTGGCCGATGGCCGGCAGCAGCAGCCGGGAGGTCAGATCGCCAGAGGCGCCGAGAATGAGAAGCGTTGTCTCCTGAGCCATGTCCTCACGATATGCCTCTGCCGTCGAGATGCGAAGAGCGCTCGACGGCGGGCGGTAGCGGTGAAAGACTGCGGATCGTGGCCATGCGGATCGAGGACTATGCCCTGCTGAGCAACTGCCGGACGGCGGCGCTCGTGTCCAGGGAGGGGAGCATCGACTGGCTCTGCCTGCCACGGCTCGACTCCGCGAGCGCCTTCGGCGCCCTGCTCGGGGACGAATCGCACGGACGGTGGGCGCTGCGCCCGGCGGATGCGGATGCCACCGCCACCCGTCACTACGACCGCGACACCTTCGTGCTGATCACGCGGTGGCAGAGCGCGGATGCCGTGGCCGAGGTTCACGACTTCATGCCGATCGACCCGGATCCCAGCGTCGACATCCGCCGCACCGACATCATCAGGCGCGTGGTCGGCGTCAACGGCACCATGCGGTTCGAGCAGCGGCTCAGCATCCGCTTCGACTACGCGCGGGCGATGCCGTGGGTGCGGCAGACCGGCACCGCGCACCATCCGCGACTGGTGGCGATGGCGGGTCCGGATGCCGTGGCGGTGCGCGGCGTGGCGCTCAAGCCCGCCGACCACGAACATCACGGCGACCTCACGGTCGCCGCCGGCGAGGTTCGCGACCTGCAGCTGACCTGGTTCCCCTCGCACGTGGACGTACCCGACCCGCTCGACGTCGATCGCGAGCTCGAGCGCACGAAGAGCTGGTGGCAGGGCTGGGCGGATCGTGTGGAGCATCGCGGCGTGCATCACGAGGCCGTCGTGCGATCACTGCTTATCCTGCGCGCACTGACGAACCACGAGACCGGCGGCATCGCGGCGGCGGCGACCACGTCGCTGCCCGAGGACTTCGGCGGGGAGCGCAACTGGGACTACCGCTACGTCTGGCTGCGCGACGCCGCACTCACGCTGGAAGCGCTGCTCGACCATGGCTTCCTCGCGCTCGCCGAGCGCTGGCGCGAGTGGCTGCTGCGTGCGGTGGCCGGTGACCCCGCCGACCTGCAGATCATGTACGGGCTGGCGGGGGAGCGAGATCTCACCGAGCGGGAGCTGGACTCGCTGCCCGGCTTCGCCGCATCCGCTCCGGTGCGCGTCGGCAACGGCGCCGCGTCGCAGTACCAGGCCGACGTGGTCGGCGAGGTGCTCGTGACGCTGTCCGCCGCCCGCTCGGCGGGACTGGAGGAGTCGAAGTTCTCCTGGCCGCTGGAGCGGCAGCTGCTGAAGTTCGCGGCCGGGCAGATCGACCGGTCCGACCAGGGGCTGTGGGAGATCCGCGGCGATCCGCACCGGTTCACGCATTCGCGGGTGATGATGTGGGCGGCGTTCGACCGCGGCGTGCGCGCGGTGGAGGATTTCGATCTGGACGGGCCGGTGCAGCACTGGCGCGAACTGCGCGATCGGATGCGCATCGAGATCGATCACCACGGGGTGACCGACGGCCACTTCACGCAGTACTACGGCACCACCGAGGTGGACGCGTCGCTGCTGCTGCTTCCGCAGGTGGGGTACTGCGCACCGGATGACCCGCGGATGCTGACGACAGTCGAGCGCATCGAGCAGACGCTCATGCGCGACGGGCTGCTGCACCGCTACCGCACAGGCAGCGGGGTGGACGGATTGGCGGGCGACGAGAGCCCGTTCCTGGCCTGCTCGTTCTGGTTGGTGGAGCAGTACGCGGCCACCGACAGGCTGGACGAGGCGCGCGAGCTCATGCGCCGGCTGTGCGGACTGGCCAACGATGTGGGGATGCTGTCCGAGGAGTACGATCCGGAGCACGAGCGTCAGGTCGGCAACACCCCGCAGGCGTTCTCGCACCTGGCACTCGTCAGAGCGGCCGATGCCCTGTCGAGGACAGGACACCGGCCGCGGTAGGCGTTCTCGCCGATCAGGCGCTCAGCACCACGGTTTCGTGGATCGGGCGGCGCACCCGCGGGGCGGCCTCGCGCTGCTGCAGGGTCTCGGGCAGCGCCGAGGCGTCACCCAGATCGCCGAGCGCGATCACCGTCATCGGCACGAACCGCTCGTCCAGCCCGGTGATCGCTCGGATCTGCTCGGGGTCGAAGCCGCTCATCTGGTGCACGACGAGGCCGTCGTGGTGCGCCTGCACGGACAGGTGGGCGATCGACTGGCCGAGGTCGTAGACGGCGTGCGTGATCGGAGCGCCCTCGGCGGTGGACGTCTCTGCGACGGCGACGATGAGCACGGCGGCATCGCCGGCCCATGCCTGGTTGAAGCCCAGAAGAGCGGAGTGGATGCTCTGATGCAGGGCGGTGCCGCGACGGGCGACGATGAAGCGCCAGGGCTGAGTGTTGCTGGCGCTCGGAGACCAGCGAGCAGCCTCGAGTGCGCAGGACAGCTTGCCCTCGTCGATCGGCGTCTCCGCGTCGAAGGCGCGAGGGCTCCACCGGTTGGCGAGAACCTCGAGGACGGCGTGCTCGGTGGGTGCGGTGCGGTCGAGGACAGGAATGCTCATCGGGATGAGGCCTTTCGGACGAAGTCGGATTCTGCCGGACCCCATCGTCCTGTCACCTCAACTATTCCATGCACACGGATATTCCCGTGTCCCCCCGCTCAAGAAGCGGGGGGACACGCGGTCAGCCGCGCAGGGCCTCCCCGAGCTTGACGCGCGCCCCCATCCGCAGCAGCGAGTTCTCGTAGATCTTCGCCCCGATCAGGATCGCCCCGACGCAGCTCGCCAGCAGGATCACCAGCGACACCAGCGGCTCCCACCACTGCGCCTCGCCGACGAACAGCCGCACCGGCATCCCGACCGGAGCCGAGAACGGGATGTACGAGAGGATCGTCATCACCACGGGGTTGTCGTTGAAGAAGATCACCAGGAAGTACGGTGCCATCACGAGCATCATCAGCGGCATCGTGGTCGAGCCGATGTCCTCCTGACGCGACACCATCGCCGCCGCCGCCGAATACAGCGAGGCCAGCAGGACGAAGCCGAACAGGAAGAACACCGCGAACCACAGCACCGGTGCGCCCAGGCCCGCGAGCACCTCGTTCTGGCCGGTGACGATCAGTCCGACCACCGCTATCGCCGCCAGCAGCAGGATCTGCGCCATAGCCAGGACCGTGTTGCCGAGCACCTTGCCGGCCAGCAGCACACGAGAGGGGATCGCCGAGATCAGCAGCTCGACCACACGGGTCTGCTTCTCCTCCACGACGCTCTGCGCGATGGTGCTGCCGAACGTGGATGCCGCCATCAGGAACACGACGCCGAATCCGATCGCCACCAGGTACCGCAGCAGCGGGTTGGTTTCGGCCGGCTGGAGGATCTCGACCTGCGGGGACTTCGACAGGCCCATGACCAGACTGCTCGGCGCGTCCTTCTTGGCGAGGATGACGACACCCGTCGGGTCGCCCTCGGCGGGCAGCACGGCGGCCGTGACCTTCTCGTCGAGCACGAGCTTCTCGGCTTCGGCGCGATCAGCCACTTCGGTCACGGTGACGTTCGGCAGGCCCTGGACGACGGATGCCGACTGCGAGGTCGCCGCGACCGCGTCCGGCGTGGACGACTTGCTGGCGAAACCGCCGATCAGCACGCCGGCGAGCGCCACCAGCAGCAGGATGCCGGTGGAGATCATGAACGCCTTGCTGCGCAGCTTGGAGCCGATCTCGCGCTCGGCGACGAGCCAGACGGCGGATGCGGTGGACTGTGTCGTGTTCGCAGGGCGCGCGGTGCTCATGCGATGACCTCCTTGAAGATCTGAGCGAGGGACGGATGCTGAGGGGCGAAGTTCGTGACGTCGCCGCGGTCGACTGCACCGCGCAGCACGCGTTGCGCGGTGGTGGGGGCGTCGACGTCGAACAGCGCCGACCCGCCCTCGAAGTCGATCACCGTGACACCCGGCTCCTCTCGCAGCCAGCCGGCGTCGCCGGACGAGTCGAGCTGATAGCGCAGCGTGGAATGCTGCGCCCGCAGCTCATCGCGGGAACCCGCCGCGCGGATCGCACCGCCGGCGATGATGATCAGGTCGTCGCAGAGCCGCTCGACGACGTCGAGCTGGTGCGAGGAGAACAGGATCGAGCATCCCTGGGCGGCGCGGCGCTGCAGCACGTCGGCGACGACGTCGACGGCCAGCGGGTCCAGGCCCGAGAACGGCTCGTCGAGGATGAGCACCTCGGGGTCGTGCACCAGAGCGGCGGCGATCTGCGCACGCTGCTGGTTGCCCAGCGAGAGCGACTCGATGGTGTCGTTCAGGCGCTCGCCGAGTCCCAGCTCCTCGAGCAGCGCTGTGGCGCGCTCCGTGGCATCCGCTTTGGCGAACCCGTGCAGCCGCGCGAGATAGACGACCTGCTCGAGCACCTTCATCTTCGGGTACAGGCCGCGCTCTTCGGGCATGTACCCGAATCGCCGGCGGTCGGCCGAGGTGACGGGGGCGCCGTCCAGGGTGACCGTGCCCGCATCCCCGGCGAGCACGCCGAGGATGATGCGCATGGTGGTCGTCTTGCCCGCGCCGTTGCCGCCGACGAAGCCGGTCAGTCGGCCGGGGGCGACATCGAAGCGGATGTCGTCGAGCACGGTGCGCGAGCCGTAGCTCTTGGTGATGCCCTCGAGGTGCAGGCTTCCTGATCTCACTTCGTCTCTCTTCGTTCGCTCAGTACGACGCATGCCCCCAACGCTACGGAGCGGCGCGGATGCCGGCATCCCCCCTGCGGTGGATTGCGGAGGCTCCCCCGGGCGGGGGAGTCCGGAGCGCTGCCGGAGGTTCAGCGCCGGCCGAGGTGGGTCACGCCCCGCGCGATCAGACCGGCCACCAGCGACCAGAAAGCCGCGCTGATCCCGAGCACGGCGATGCCCGATGCGGCGACGACGAAGGTGATCACCGCAGGCATCCGCTCGCCGGGATCATCGATGGCCTGCTGCACGGCCGAGCCGAACGCGGCGAACAGGGCGAGCCCGGCGACCGCCGGGATGACAGCGGTGGGTGCGAGCAGCACGAGTGCGGCGAACACCGCCGACAAACCGCCGAGCACGATGTACGAGACTCCGGTCGATACTCCCGCGATCCAGCGGCGACGTGGGTCAGGCTCGGCATCCGGTGCGGCGGCGAGCGCGGCGCTGATCGCGGCCAGGTTGATCGCGTGACCGCCGAAGGGGGCGCCGAGAGCGGAGCCGATGCCGGTGACGAGCATCGCCGGACGCCAGGGCACCTCGTAGCCGAAGCTGCGCATGACGGCGATGCCCGGAACATTTTGCGAGGCCATCGTGACGATGAACAGCGGCAGCGCGATGCCGACGACCGATCCCGGCGTGAACGCCGGTGCGGTGAACTCCAGAGCAGGCACCAGCAGCGCCGGGTCGACCGCGGTTCCGGTCAGGGCGATCCCGACGATGACGACGACCGTCGCCGCGACGAACGCCGCCGGCACCGCCCAGCGCGGCGCGAGGCGCACGAACAGCAGCCAGACGACCACGACGGGAATCACGCCCCACGGGTTCGCGACCATACCGGTGATCGGCGCGAGGCACAGCGGCAGCAGCACCCCCGCGAGCATGGCCTGCGCGATCGACGGCGGGATCGCCGAGATCAGGGTGCCCAGCGCGGGGATGAGTGCGGTGAGCAGGATCAGCACCGCGACGATCAGGAACGCACCCACCGCGGCCGGCCAGCCCCCGTCGACCGTGCTCATCGCCGCGAGCAGCGCCGCACCCGGGGTGGACCAGGCTGCGGTGATCGGCATCCGGTACCGCCACGCGAGGATGACGCAGGCCGCGCCCATCGTCACGCTCAGCACGAGCAGCCCGCTCGCGGCCTGTGCGGAACTCGCACCGACCGCGTGCAGGCCGGTGAGAACGACGGCGAAGGAGCTGGTGAAGCCCACCAGCGCGGTGACGACGCCGGCGGTGATCGGGCGGCTCAGCGTCGTGGCGTCGGGCATGAACCGACATTAGCGGTTCTGCTCGCCGCGCCACGATGCCGACGTCGGCGCATCGCGTGGCAGCATCGGCGCATCGCGGTCGAGAGTACGCGGGAGTTCCTGAGCTTCTATCTGCAGACGTTCGACACCCTCATCACCCGCGTCGAGGCCGCTCGTCGGCACGCTTGATGAGAATGGGCCCCCCGCCGGAGGCGGAGGGCCCATTCTGCTCGGTGATCGATCAAGCAGACTTCGCCCGGTTGCGTCGCACGATGTACAGCGTCACGGTGCCCGCCATCAGCAGAATCACCGCCGCGCCGCCCAGTGCCCAGGGCGGCACCGAGCCCGTGTCAGCCAGGCCGCCGGCCGGAAGGGTCGGCTCCGACGACGGCTGAGAGACCGGTTCATCCACCGGGTCCTCGCCGGCTGCCCTCGTCGGAGTTGATACCGATGCCTCCGGAGACGTCACCGTCATGCCGCCCGGGGTCGTGCCGATGCCCGTTGCGACGTTGACGATCACTCGTTGCGCCACATCAGCTGCCGTGATCGTGTACGGGTCGGCGGTGAATGTCGCCGATGCTGATGGTGCCAGAGACGCTATCGAATTCGGAGTGAGGCCGGTGACCATCGGATCGACCGCCGACACGTCAGCCAGGGGCAAGTTGCCCGTGTTGGTGAGCACGATCTCGTACTGGATCTGCTCTCCCTCGTCTGCGATGCCGTTGCCATTGGCGTCGTCGAGCGTCGCGGTCTTGGCGGCGAGGAGTGCGCCCACAGGGGTTGGGATGTCGGTGAAGTGCGCCGAGTGCATTGCCATCGATGCCTGCATCCCCTCCATGTAGAACGCGCTGTTGTGACCGCCGTCGCGGAGCTCGAATCGAAGGTTCGCGCCTATGCGGTTCAAGTAGTCCGCCGCCCGCTGAGATACCCCAGGGTTCACCAACTGGTCGTTGTTGCCGTGGTCGATGTAGAAATCGAGGCGCGGCAGGATGTCGGACTCGAGAACATCGGAGTAATTGGCCTCGAGGTCGGGGATGGCTCCCATGTGCGATGCGAACGACGTGTAGAGATCCGTGTGAGCCATGCCGATCTTGAACACCCCGCCTCCGCCCATGGAGATGCCCGTCAGTCCACGGAAATCCGCGTCGGCGATCGTCCGGTAGTGGGAATCGATCTGATTCAGGATGTCGACGTGGATGTGGCTCGCCCACGGCCCCTGGGTGTCGCTCGGGCCGCCCGGGGTGTCGGCGTAGCCGCTGTTCTTGCCGGAGTTCGGCATGACCACGATCATTTCGTCCACCGAGCCGTCCGCGATCCACTCATTCATCCGATCCTCGATGCGGTCGACGTTGACGAACGAATCGCCTGTGCTGTTGATGCCGTGGAGCAGATAGACCACCGGGTAGTCACGATCGGGTTCGGTGTAGTACGAGGGAGGCAGATACACGTTGTAGCGCAGCGTCTGACCGTTCATGCCGGGAAGCGTGGATACATAGTCGACCGCGTAGGTGTGGCTCAGGTTTCCGCGTTCGAGCGTCTTGCCATTGCGATCGAGGAAGTACTGCAGGTGCAGCGAGTCCACCTCGATCTGAGTGCTCTGGCCTCCGCTGACACCGGAGATCACGCGCTCAGCGGAGTACACAGGTGCCCCGCCGTACTGGTAGTAGCCGGCATTGGTGTCCGTCACCGAGAGGTCGTCGTATGAGTCGAACATCATCTTCAGTGCGGCGAGCTTCTCTGACTTGTCGATCTCGTTCTGGTGGTAGGCCTGGTCGAGTGTGGCCGCGTAGGCTTCGAGATCTTCGGACTCGATTGCGGCAACCTGTGCATCGACGATCGTGCGGTAGGGCGCATCGTCGGTCATGCGCTCGGTCGGCATGCCCTTCAATGAGCGCACGGCGATGTCGGAGTTCACGAGCGCGATATCGCGATCGTAGAATCCACCGTAGGAGTTGTTGTTGTAGATCCGAATGCTGATCTCATTCGTTCCCTCGTGCAGCAGGGAGCTGTCAACCTCGTACTCGCGGGGAACCTCCCAATAGGACTTCTCGAACCTGAAGTCACCGCTCTGATCGAATCCGCCGTGGACCGGGACGTTCGTGGCTGGGGCCGGCGCGCCGTCGGCGCCGAGGAACCCACTGGCCGCGACCGGAGCGCCGTTGATGTACACGACGTCCATGTCGTCGATGATGCCGAGCATCAGTGTCACGTGATCAGTGTCGTCGAGAAAGCCGTCCGGGATCTCCACGGTTCGAGCAAACCAGCCCTCCGACCAGTTGGGGAAGAGATCGGCCTCGCTGAGCTCATTGCGTGAGCCGCCTTGGGCGTGTCCCGGACGCACCATTTGCATCAAGCCGCCGGTCGAGTAGTCCGCGGCTGGAACCGTGACAGTCTCCCACTGGGAGAACTGCGCTGCATCCGGCAGTCTCGCATCGTCCTGGTCTTCCCAGGTGACGTTCGATCGGCCCAGCGGCAGGTACTGAAACATGTTGCTGTACTTGCGATAGACGGCGAAATGCCAATCGCCGCGCAGGTCGACGATGTCATCGGAATAGTCGTCAGCGGCGTTCGTGGACGACGTGAGCAGACGGTCAACAGCGGTGTTGGCGTCGGAGGGGGATTCGGCAGCCATCGTTGGCGCCGAGAGGGTGAGCGCGCAGAGAGCGGCCACCGACAGGGTAAGTGTTGATTTACCAACATTTAATGTTGTTTTATGCACATCTGCATGGTACTATGACGGCATCCTGGTTGACCAGCCTTTTCTTCGATCGAGCGGCCGAGCAGGCAGTGACGTCGTGCCAGGCGTCTAGGTCAGACCGTGGCGGTGCGCCAGCACGATCGCCTGCACGCGGTCACGGGCGCCGAGCTTCTGCAGCACGCGCGACACATGCGTCTTCACGGTCGCCTCGCCGATGAACAGCGCCTTCGCGATCTCGGCGTTGCTGCGAGCATCCGCCATCAGGGTCAGCACCTCGCCCTCCCGCTCGGTGAGCGGCTCTGCGAGGACCTTCTCATTCCGAGGGGCGGCGGGAGCAGGCCCGGAGAGAGGTGCGGATGCCGCGAAGCGGGCGAGCACGCGACGGGTGACCTCCGGGGCGAGGATTCCGTCACCGGCGGCCAGGGCCCGCACGGCGGTGATCAGCTCCTCGGGTCCGGCGTTCTTCAGCAGGAACCCGCCGGCGCCGGCATCCAGCGCCTGGAACAGGTACTCGTCGCGATCGAACGTGGTGATGATCGCGACGGATGCCGTGATCGCGGGATCCGCCACGATGCGGCGCGTCGCCTCGATGCCGTCCATGTCGGGCATCTGCACGTCCATCGTGATGACGTCCGGTCGCAGGCGCGCGGCCTCGGTCACAGCATCCGCCCCGGTGCCCGCTTCGCCCACCACCTCGATGTCCGGCTGGGTGCCGAGGATGGTGCGGAAGCCTGCCCGCAGCATGACGTGATCGTCGACGATCAGCACGCGGATCATCGGACGTCCTGCCCGGTGTTCGAATCGCTCACCTTGCTGAATCCTGGCGTCGGATGCAGCAATTCGCGCGATTCGAAGGCTGCGGAGCCGATCGGCACGCGGGCGCGCACGCGGAATCCGCCCTGCGGTCGCGGGAGCAGGTCGATCGACCCGCCGGATGCCAGAGCGCGCTCCCGCATGCCGAGCTGACCCAGCCCCGGGCGCAGCGCGCCGACCGAGCGGCCGGTGTTCACGACCTCCAGCTCCACGGCATCCGTCGAATACCGCACCCGCACGTCGGCGGTGGCGCCGACTCCGGCGTGCCGCCGTGCGTTCGTCAGCGCCTCCTGCGCGATCCGGTACAGGTTCACCCCGACCGTGCTCGACACCGGCAGCGGATCGCCGATGACCGTGTAATCGGTGGGCAGCCCGGCATCCCGCGACGACTGCGCAAGATCGGCGATGTCGTCGAGCCCGTACGTCGACGAGGGCTCGTCCTCACCGTCGCCGGGCGAGCGCAGCGTCTCCAGCAGTTGGCGGAAGTCGCTGATCGCCTCGCGGGACGCGTCTTCGATGCCGATCAGCATCCGCATCGCCTGCGCCGGATCCTGCTCGACGACCATTCGGGCCGCTCCCGCCTGCACCCCCATCACCGACACGTGGTGCGCGACGACATCGTGCAGCTCGCGGGCGATGCGCACCCGGTCCAGCGCCACGGCCTGGGCGGCGGTGACCTCGCGTGCCGATTCGAGCTCGCGGGTGCGCTCCTCCAGTGCGAGGCGCTGCACCGCGGCGTGCCAGGAGCGCTCGCCGAAGTAGTAGGCGCCGCCGAAGTACAGGCCGTTCAGCAGCAGCTGGATCATCATGAACGCGACGTACGGCGAGAACAGCCCGGCGGCCATATCGGCCTTGCCCGCCTCGGCGATCGCATCGCGGTACATCACGATGATCAGCCAGATGAACATGCCGAGGATGATGCCGACGCGCACGAGCGTCGCCGCCCGCCGGTTCGCCATCCACGCGCCCACCGTGTACAGCGCGATGAACATGGTGATGTTGAGGACGTACACCTCGGGCACATGCAGGGTCACGCTGACGAAGAACACCAGCGCGATGAAGATGGCGACCGGCGCGGGCCAGCGGCGGCGCACCGTGAGGGGGACGGTCACCCCGACGACCACGAGCAGCGCGGACCACATCGGCGCCTGCTCGTCGCCGTACATGCGGGCGACGGTCGACAGGCCGGCGCTGATGACGCCGCCGACGAGCATCACAGCCGCCAGCAGCAGATCCTGGCGCCGGTCGCGCGGAGTCGGTGCGCGCGTGAAGGGGGAGTCCGACATCCTTCCACCGTAGGGCGGAGCGGATGCCGCGGCATCCCCCACGAGGCGGATGCGACGCGGCCCGCCTCCTGTGTGACCGAGCTGATCGGCGGATGCCGTTGACACCGCGCGCCGCCGGTCGCAGGCTTTCTGCATGACCGGACGCATCATCATCGACCTGTTCACCACGCTCGACGGCGTCGCCCAGGCGCCGGGCGGGCCCGAGGAGGACACCAGTGACGGCTTCCGCTTCGGCGGCTGGCAGGCGCCGTTGCAGAGCGAGACCGTGGGCGCGAGCGTAGGAAAGGGCATGGAGACGCTCGACGCCCTGCTGCTCGGACGGCGCACGTACGACATCTTCGCGGGGTACTGGCCGAACCACACCGACGGGCCCGAGGGCTTCATCGGCCAGCTGTTCGATCGGGTGCCGAAGTACGTCGCCTCCAGGGATGCCGACATCTCTCTCGACTGGCAGGGCTCCACGCGGGTCGGCGCCGATCTGGCATCCGAGATCGCGGAGATGCGCGAGAAGCACGAGGACGTGCACGTGATCGGCAGTGTCGACTTCGTGCAGACCCTGCTGACCGAGCAGCTCTACGACGAACTGCAGCTGTGGGTGTACCCGATCGTTCTCGGACAGGGCAAGAAGGTCTTCCCCGACGGCGCGGCGCCCGCGAACCTGAAGCTCGTGCACTCCGAGGTCGGCGACGGCGGCGTGCTCATCCTCCGCTACGCCCCGGTCCCCGGCGAAGTGGAAACGGGCACGATGTAGGCCCCACTCAGCCCGCCAGCATCCGCTCGATCACCTGGGCGACGCCGTCGTCGGCGTTCGCGGAGGTGACCTCGTCGGCGGCATCGCGCACCACGTCGATCGCGTTCGCTACCGCGACGCCGTGCCCGGCCCACTGCAGCATCTCGAGGTCGTTCAGCGCATCGCCGAACGCGAGCACCTCGTTGCGGCTCACGTCGAGCCGGGCGCAGACCTGGGCGAGACCGGTCGCCTTGGTGACGCCCTGCGCCATCACCTCGACGAACGGCGCGCCCGACAGCGTCGCCTCGAAGCCGGTCAGTCCCAGCGACTGGAGCGCGGCGAAGATCTCCGGGATCGGGACGGACGGATGCCGGATGACGAGCTTCAGGCTCGGCGCCCCCAGCACCTCGGCCAGCGGCACGCCGCCCATCGTCTCCGGGTGGCGTTTGTGGTCGTTCACGTCGGCGATGGCGGCATAGCCGTCCTGCGCGACGAAGCCCTCGCCGGCATCCCGCACGCTCGCGAACAGCAGGTCGGGGACCACCTCGAGCAGCGCCTCAGCGAGCTGCTGCTGCACCGCCGCCGTGATCTCCTCGGCGAACAGGTGCTCGCCGGTGCTCAGGTGCACGCCGTATGCGCCGTTGCCGCACAGCGCCCAGCCGTCGAACCCCGCGTGGGCGGCGATCGGACGCAGCCCGATCGGCTGCCGTGCTGTGACGGGGATCGTCGGGATGCCGGCATCCCGGGCGGCATCCAGTGCCGCACGCGTGCGCGGCGAGACCGTGCCGTCGTCGCCGAGCAGGGTGCCGTCGAGGTCGGTCGCGATCAGGCGAAGGCTCGACGCGAGCATCCGGCTCACGCGAAGATCATCGGCAGATCGTCGTCGTCCTCCGCCGTTCCGAGGGAGAGGTCGACCGCGACGGGCACGTGGTCGCTGGGCTGCTCGCCCTTGCGCTCGTCTCGGTGGATCGTTGCCGCGGTCACCGCGTTCGCGAACGGCTCCGACCCGAGGATGAAGTCGATGCGCACGCCCTCGTTGCGGGGGAACTTGAGACGCTGGTAATCCCAGTAGGTGAAGCCCTTGGGGATCAGTGGGCGCACGACATCCGTCAGCCCGGCCGATTCCAGCGCGAAGAACGCCGCGCGCTCCTCGGGGGAGACGTGCGTGGAGACGCCCTCGACGATCGACGGGTCGCCGTTGTCGTGGTCGAACGGGATGATGTTGAAGTCGCCGACCAGTGCCAGCGGACGGCTCGGGTTCGCCGCGATCTCCGCAGCCGTCGCGGTGCGCAGGGCATCCAGCCAGTGCAGCTTGTACGCCAGGTGCGGGTCGCCGAGTGCGCGGCCGTTCGGCACGTACAGGCTCCACACCCGCACGCCGTCCACGGTCACGCCCAGCGCGCGCGCCTCGAGCGGAGCATCCGGACCGTCATGGCCCTTCGCGAAACCGGGCATCCCGTCGAATCCCGTGCTCACCTCGGTCATCGGCAGGCGGCTCGCGATCGCGACGCCGTTCCACTGATTCAGCCCGTGCACCTCGACCTGGTACCCGGCCTGCTCGAACGGCTCGTACGGGAACTGCTCGGGCTTGCACTTGATCTCCTGGAACGCGAGCACGTCGATGTCCTCGCGCACGGCGAAGTCGACGGCGCGTCCCACGCGCGTGCGGATCGAGTTGATGTTCCAGGTGGCCAGACGCATGCGTCCAGCCTATTCGGGGCCGGGGACGTCGCAGTCGACCGGCCCTACCTCTCCGTCGGGTCTCCCGTGCCGATCAGGATGCCGCGGGCCAGGGTGTGGAAGTGGCGGTTGAAGCCGAGCACGCCCGGGGTCGCACCGACCTCCAGGTCGAGTCGGTCGACGTCGAGCGCGTCGACCACGAAGAAGTAGCGGTGCACGCGGGTGCCCGCGGGCGGGGCGGCGCCGATGTAGCGCTCCAGCCTGGCTTCGTTCGGGAGCACCGAACTGCCGACTGGCAGGCTCTTGGTCGTGCCGTCGCCGCCCTCCAGCCGACGGGTATCGGCGGGCAGGTTGTACGCGGCCCAATGCCAGAAGCCCGAGCCGGTCGGGGCATCCGGGTCGAAGCACGAGACGGCGAAGCTGAGCGTGCCGGCCGGCGGCTGCGACCATTCCAGCGTCGGATGCTGGTCCTCACCGCCGCGGCTCGATGACCAGGCGAAGCCCGGCAGCGCGCCGCCGGCGGTGAAGTCGGGGCTGGTCAGCTCGAGCGGCGGCACGGGGCGCAACTCGGCGAGGGCGGCGTAGGGATCGTACGAGAACATGGGTGTTGCCTCCTTCCTTCCACGCTAGGCCAGCCGATGGCATCCGGGTAGGGGACGCGGCAGTCGGCACGGGATCGGTCGGCGAATACACTGGATGCCGTGACCGATCTCGCCGCTGACCGCCAGGCCTTGCTCGACCTCATCACCGCCGAGGCGGTGTTCCACGGCGACTTCACGCTCTCCAGCGGCAAGAAGGCGACGTACTACGTCGACATGCGCAAGCTCACCCTCGACCACCGGGCCGCGCCCGCGATCGGTCGCATCATGCTCGACCTCATCAAGGACCACGACATCTCGGCCGTGGGCGGGCTCACGCTCGGCGCCGACCCGATCGCGAACTCGGTGCTGCACGCGTCGGTCGCATCCGATCGCCCGTTGGACGCGTTCGTCGTGCGCAAAGAGCCCAAGGACCACGGCCGCGGCCGCCAGGTGGAGGGCGCCGACGTCAGCGGCAAGCGGGTGATCGTGCTGGAGGACACCTCGACCACCGGTCAGTCCGCGCTGAAGGCCGTCGAAGTGCTGCGCCGCGAGGGCGCCGAGGTCGTCGCCGTCGCCGTGATCGTGGACCGCAAGACCGGTGCGCAGGCCGCGATCGAGGCCGAGGGCCTGCAGTGGCTGGCCGCGTACGACCTGGACGACCTGGGCCTGGACCCGCAGTAGGGCCGGCCAGCGGTTGTGCCTCCGCATAATTTCGGAGATCTGCACGATATCGGAGGCATCTGCGCCGGAATCTCCGGAGTTGTGCTGATCTCCGGAGTTGTGCACAGCCGCTTCCTCAGATGCGACCTCGACGGGCGCGGTCCGCGAAGTCGTCGAGGGCGGCGAGTCAGGGCCTGCGGCCCTCCGCGGCATCCGCGACGATCTTCGCGATCCGCGCCGCACGGGTCTCTGCGCGCTTCGCTGTCGCGATCAGCGTGAGGCCGAGCTTCTTCGCCGACTTCGGGAAGGCGTCCCACGCCGCACGCGCGGCGGGCACGGCATCCAGTGCCGTAGTGAGCTCCGCGGGCTCGATGCCGGCCTCGGGCCCGTCGAGCACGGTCCACGAGCCGTCGGCCTTCGCCGCCTCGATCACACGGATGCCGGCGAGCGCCAGCAGCCCCGCCTCCTCCAACTCGACGAGACGCGCCTTGTTGGTCGCCGCCCAGCCGCTGCCACGGCGACGCGGCGAGAACCACTGGCCGACCGAGCCCGCGGCGAAGGTGCGCACGGGGCCGTCGATCCAGCCGAAGCAGAGCGCCTGGCGCACCGCATCCTCATACCCGATGCCGTCGGATGCCGCGCCGCGCACGTTCAGCAGCCAGACGCCGGTCGCCGACGCATGGTGGGTCTGCAACCACTCGCGCCAGGCGGCGGCATCCGCCGCGCTGACCCGCTCGCCGTCATCCAGAGCACCCATCCGCACCTCCGTGTCGCACGCCGCGTTCAGCATAGGCGGGACCTCCGACCTGGACTTGGCAACGTTTTCATGGGAATCTTCCCTGTGTGGCGAAGATGAGCGGCGAGAACGCCGACGCCACGGGCCGGCCGACCATGAAGGACGTCGCCGCCCGTGCCGGCGTCGGCCTGTCGACCGTGTCGCGCGTCGTCTCCGAGAAGAGCGGCGTCAGCCGCAGCAAGCGCAAGGCCGTCGAACGGGCGATCGCTGAGCTCGGCTACAGCCGCAACGACTTCGCGCACACACTGCGCACGGGCTCGGCCCGCACGATCGGCGTCGTCGTCACGCGCATCTCCGACCCGTTCTACGCCCAGCTGGTCAGCACGGTCGAGGAGCGCGCGCAGGAGCGCGACCTGCTCGTGCTCGTCGCCTCCGCCGGCGACGACCCGGCCGAGGGGGAGCGGGTGCTGCGGCGGATGCTGAGCCGTCGCCTGGACGGGCTCATCGTCGTCGCGCACGAGGAGGCCGATGTCTCCTTCCTCGCCGCCGAGCGCGCGGCCGGCACCGAGATCGTGTTCGTGGATCGCCCGCCGCGCGGACTGGATGCCGACCTGGTGGTCATCGACAACGAGCGCGGGGCGGCGGATGCCGTGCAGCACCTCGTGCAAGCGGGGCACCGCAGCATCGCCTGCATCGCGCACACCTCCGGCCGATTCACCTCCGAGCGCCGGCAGGCGGGCTTCCGTCAGGGCGTGCGGGAAGCCGGGCTGGACGCGCGCCCCGAGCTGATCGTCGCCGTCGACGACGAAGTCGATCCCTGCGTCGAGGCGCTCAGCGAGATGTTCTCGCTCGCGGATCCGCCGACCGCGCTGTTCACGACCAACAGCCGCACCACCAAGGCCGTGCTCAAGGCGCTGCGGCTGCTGGACGCGCACCCCGCGCTGGTGGGATTCGACGACTTCGAGCTGGCCGAGCTGATGACGCCGCCCGTGACGACCATCGCGCAGGATCCGTGGGCGATCGGCGAGGCCGCGGCCGGGCTGCTGTTCGACCGCATCGCCGGCCTGTCCGGTCCGCAACGGCGGATCGTGCTCGGCACGCGCCTGGTCGAGCGCGGCTCGGGCGAGGTCCCGCCCGCCGGAGCGCACGCGGGCGAGCGGGGCGTTATCGGGTTGTGACTGCGCCGCAGTTGCGTTTGGCAACGTTTTCATATTCCATGGCAGAAGGCCCGCGGAACGCAGGCCGTCATCATCCAACGGAGGATCACATGCGCAAGGCACTCGCCGCAGTAGCGGGTATCGCCGTCACCGCGATCGCGCTCGCCGGCTGCTCCGGCAACGCCGACAGCGGCGACAGCGGAAACAAGGGCGGCTCGGACGACGCCAGCCAGGTCGAGGTGTTCACGTGGTGGGCATCGGGATCTGAGAAGACGGGCCTCGACGCGCTCGTCAAGGTGTTCGGCGAGCAGTACCCCGACACGGAGTTCGTCAACGCGGCCGTCGCCGGTGGCGCGGGCTCCAATGCGAAGAACGCTCTCGCGTCGCGCTTGAAGGCGAACAACCCGCCGGACTCGTTCCAGGCGCACGCCGGAGCCGAGCTCACCGACTACATCGAGGCCGACAAGATCGAGGACCTCAGCTCGTTCTATGAGGACAACGGTCTGAACGACGTCTTCCCGTCCACGCTGCTGGACCGCCTGACCGTCGACGGCAAGATCTACTCGGTGCCGAGCAACATCCACCGCGCCAACGTGGTGTGGGTCAACGCCGACGTGCTCACCAAGGCCGGCATCGACCCGACGACCGCACCGGCCGACATCGACGCCTGGCTCGCCGACATGCAGAAGCTGAAGGATGCCGGCATCGACACGCCTCTCTCGGTGGCGACCGACTGGACCCAGGTGCAGCTGTTCGAGAACGTGCTGCTCGCCGACCTCGGCGCCGAGGGCTACACCGGCCTGTGGGACGGCTCGACGAAGTTCGACGACTCGAAGGTCACCAAGGCGATCGACGACTACACGAAGCTGCTGTCGTTCGCGAACACCGACGGCACCGGTCAGGACTGGCCCGTCGCGACCGACATGGTCATCGACGGCACCGCCGCCTACAACGTGATGGGCGACTGGGCGCTGGCCGAGTTCGACGCCAAGGGCAAGACCTACGGCACCGACTACACGACGTGGCCGACCCCTGGCACCGACGGCACGTTCGACTTCCTCGCCGACTCGTTCACCCTTCCGGTGGGAGCACCTCACGCCGGCGGCGCGAAGAACTGGCTGAAGACCATCAGCTCCGCCGACGGTCAGAAGGCGTTCAACCTCGCGAAGGGCTCGATCCCGGCGCGCACCGACGCGGTCGCGACCGACTACCCCGAGTACCAGCAGGGTGCCATGGCCTCGTTCGCCAAGGACACCGTCGTCAGCTCGCTGGCGCACGGCGCCGCGGTGAAGGTCTCCTGGCTGAACGACATCACCTCGTCGATCGGGCAGTTCGTCTCCACCAAGGACGCAGGGACCCTGCAGGATGCGCTCGTCCAGGCGCAGACCAAGGGCCTCGGCGAGTAACAGAACAACCTCGTGCGCGGGGCGGCGTCACCACGTCGCCCCGCGCGCATCCCCGTCTGAAGGAGGGCGTCGATGCGCAAGGGCATCCGCAACTGGGGGCCGCCGCTGCTGCTGATCTCACCGACGATCGTGCTGCTGGGCATCTTCGTCTACGTGATGATCGGCCTGAACTTCTCCACGGCCATGACGAAGGACTCCGCGCTGAGCGCATCCGAGTTCGTCGGTCTGCAGAACTTCACCGATCTGCTCACCGAGCCGCGCTTCCTGCACTCGCTCGCCAACCTCGGCATCTTCACCGTGTTCTTCATGGTGGGCACGATGCTGTTCGGGTTCCTGTGGGCCTGGATGCTGGACAAGGGCGTGACCGCCGAGGGCGTGTTCCGCTCGATCTACCTCTTCCCCATGGCCGTCTCGTTCGTGGCATCCGGTGTCGTGTGGCGCTGGCTGCTCAGCTCCGCGCAGGGCGAGCGGGCCTCGGGTCTGAACCGGATGCTGGACTCCATCGGGCTCGGAAGCCTGCAGAACGACTGGTACAACCAGCCGCTGTGGGGCATGGCCGCGATGGCCATGCCGGCGATCTGGCAGCTCTCCGGCTACGTGATGGCGCTGTTCCTGTCGGGCTTCCGCGGCATCCCCGAGGAGCTGCGCGAGGCCGCGCGCATGGACGGCGCCAGCGAGTGGAAGCTCTACCGCTACGTCGTCTTCCCGCAGCTGAGTCCGGTCGCGCTGTCGGCCCTCGTGATCGTCGCGCACATGTCGCTGAAGGTCTTCGACCTGATCATGGCCGTCACCGGTCCGGTCTACATCACCGAGGTCCCCGCGACCTACATGTGGACCGCACTCACCGGCGGTGAGTACGGCAAGGCATCCGCGATCGCGACTGTGCTGCTGCTGCTGGTCTGCATCTTCATCGTGCCGTACCTGATCTCCACGGCCCGCGCCGAGAGGAGGGCACGCAAGTGACCGTCGCAACCGGAATCGAGCGCCGCGCCACCACCGGCGGCAGCATCCCCACCGCCCACCGCACGCGCGCGCGCATCGGTCGCACGACCAAGTACGCACTGCTGCTGCTGTTCGTGGTCATCGTGCTGATGCCCGTCTACGTGCTCGTCGTCACGAGCCTCAAGCCGCCGTCGGATGTCAGCGCGGTCACGTCGTGGGCGTGGCCGTCGCTGTGGCCATGGCAGACGGATGCCGACGGGAACACGGGCTTCGGCAACTGGGCCACCGCCTGGGACGCCCTGGCCGCGCCGCTGGGGCGCACCTTCCTGCTGGCGATCCCCGCCGCCATCATCTCGGCGATGCTCGGGTCGATGAACGGGTTCGTGCTCTCGCGGTGGAAGTTCCCGTACGCCAACCTCGTGTTCACGCTGATCCTGTTCGGCATGTTCATCCCGTACCAGGCGATCATGGTGCCACTGGTTCAGCTGAAGACGACGCTCGGTCTGCCGAGCAACATCCTCACACTGCTGCTCGTGCACATCATCTACGGTCTGCCGATCTGCACGCTGATCTTCCGCAACTACTACGAGGGCGTCCCCGAGGAGCTGATGGAGGCGTCGCGCGTCGACGGCGCCGGAATGCTGGCATCGTACTGGCGTATCATCCTGCCGCTGTCGCTGCCCGGGTTCGTCGTCACGATCATCTGGCAGTTCACCTCGGCGTGGAACGACTACCTGTTCGCGTTGTTCCTCTCGGACGCCAACCAGGGACCGGTCTCGCTGTCGCTGGTGAACCTGTCGCAGGGCGCGCAGCTGTCGAACTACGGCGCCTCCATGGCGGGTGCGCTGATCGCGTCGATCCCCACACTGGTCGTCTACATCCTGCTGGGCAAGTACTTCATCGGCGGGCTGATGAGCGGTTCCGTCAAGTCCTGAGCCGGACAGGCTGTCAGTTCCGGGGGCCCCGCGGACGATCGTCGTCGTCCCAGGGGCCCTCGTACCATTCGCCCTTGCTGTCGCGTTTGCGCGGCTTCAGCAGCTGCACGATGATCAGCGTCAGCACCGTCAGGATGATGATGGCAGCCACCAAGAACAGCATGTCCTGTTGAGTCATCGTGGTCCCTTCGCGTGGGGCCAGTCTATGCGGGACTCCCGACCCCTGCGGGGGCGATGCTCAGCACGTGCCGGTCAGAACCGCAGACGTCATCCGCGCCCCTCGACGCGGTCGGCGACGGACGCGAGGTCGTTCGCGCGCAGCCAGTCGGCGTTGTACTCGCGACTCAGGTAGTCGCGACCGCTGTCGGCGGCGAAGGACACGATCACGTCGCCGGGATCGGCGGTGCGAGCGAGATCGAGGGCGACGAGCAGGCTGAGAGCCGAAGAGGTGCCCAGGATGAGGCCCTCCGTCCGTGCGATCCGCCAACCGAACTCGATGACCTCGGCGCGGGGCCGTGCTTCGAGATCCGTGAGGACGTCGAGATCGATGTTCGCGGAGAAGTCGCGGGTGAGCTGCTCCCATCCGGGCTGTCGTTCGAAGACGCCGCGCAGATTGCTGTTGGCCAGCTTCTCGGTGAAGTCCGTGGCGATCACGCGGATATCCGGGTTCAGCCCGCGCAGGTGCCGCCCTGTCCCCGAGACGGTGCCACCGGTGGCGATCGCGGCGAGGAAGTGCGTGATCCGCCCGCCGGTCTGCGCCCAGATCTCCGGCCCCGTCGACTCGGCGTGCGAGGCGGGGTTGGAATCGGCGGACTCCTGGCGGGCCCACCAGTTGCGGGGATCCTCGTTCTCGTAGCGCTCGGCGATCACCGCCCAGTTCTCCGGATGGCCGGCGGGCACGTCGCTGCGACCGGGCACGATGTCCACGCCCAGGAAGCGCAGCAGGTTCGCCTTCTCGGGCGACAGCGTGGGGTTGGCGACGATCGTCACCGGGTTCCCCGTCTGCAGTCCGGCCAGCGCATACCCGACGGCGGTGTTGCCGGCGCCGAAGTCCACGATGCGCTGACCGGGGCGCAGCGCTCCCGACTCGATCGCCTCGCGCACGATGCCGATGCCGATGCGGTCCTTCGACGACCCACCCAGGTTGTACTGGTCGAGCTTGACGTACACGGTCCCCGGCAGACCCTCGGCGAGCCGGTTGATGCGCACCAGCGGGGTGTTCCCGATCAACGCGTAGGCGTCGTCATGGACTCCGGCGAGCTCCGGGCTCGGGAACGGGGCGAGCGCGGGAAGGGCTGTGTCTGCGGTCATGCGATTTCCTCTCGATGAGTCGGTGCGGGTCGATCCTGGGAGTGCAGCAGGGCTTCGCGGATGAAGCCGATCACCGCACCGGCGACGGGAGCGGACCGGAAGCGGGCGTCTTCGTGGTCGGCGGCCTCGACTGTCAGCAGCTGCACGTCGGCGCCGACCCAGTCGAGTGCGCCGAACAGCGTCTGCTGCGAGTAGCGGATCTCGGCGGAGTCGCGCGAGCCGACCAGCAGCAGGAAAGGGGGCAGCTGCGAAGGATCGATCCGGTCGAGGTGGAAGCGCGGGTCGGCATCCCAGGCCTGCCTGAGCGTGACGGAATCGAAGTCCTCGGTGCCGGCGAACGCCCGGTAGGGGTCGTTGCCGCGGGAGCCGCGCTCGAGCCCGCGATCCCAGAACCCGCCGGGGAACTGCGAGGGCGGGTAACGGTGCAGCAGATAGCGCGACGGGGGACTCAACGGCGCGTACCAGGACACGACCCCGCCGATCGGTGCGGCCAGACGGCCCTCGGCGAGACCTTTCGTGACAGCCAGCGCGGCGAGGTGCGCTCCGGCGGATGCTCCGCCGAGGAAGATCCGCGCCTCGCCGATGCCCAGCTCATCACGATGCTCGTCGACGAAGGCGATGAGAGCGAAGACATCTTCGACGTTACGCGGATACGGCAGTTGCGGAGTGAGGGTGTAGTTCGCGCTGATCGTGGTGAGGCCGAGGGCCGGCAGCCTGCTCGCGACGCCCAGGGGAGCCTTGTCGCCGACGCGCCAGCCGCCGCCGTGCAGGTGGATGAGCACAGCGCCCTCGACCGGCGGCCATCCCTCGGAGCGCGCAGGATGCACGTCGAGACGCTGCTCGATGCCGCCACTGCTCGTGTAGACGATGTCCTGCAATCCGGTCGTCGGCATGTCGTTCCTCTCGTGCGCAGTCTTTCGAGGGCCATGGTGCTCCTCGACACGGCATCGATCGATGAGTGTTTCGCGCGATAACGTCCTGTTACCTCGCATCACGTCATCGACCCGCGCGCCCTGAGAAGCGTTCTAACGTCGCCGTCAAAGACCGCGACAGGAGCACGCAGATGACGACATTCGGTTGGACGGCGCCCACCGGCGCGACTCGGGGCCGTGCCCGCACGCTGTCCGAGTACGAGCAGATCGCTCTCGGCGCGGACCAGGCGGGCTACGACGCACTGCACCTGCCGTGGTCACCGGATGGCGACGATCCGCTGGTACTGGCCGGCATCCTCGCCCGAGTCACCCGGCGCATCCGCATCGTCGTCGAGCTTCATCCGGCAGCCGGCTCGCCGGTGTACATCGCCAAGCTGCTCGCCAGCCTGCAGCGCGCATCGGGCGGCCGTATCGACCTCGCTCTGCGCGACAGCCCCGGCATCCGCTTCGCGCGGTCGATCGGTGATGATGCGGCCGACGTCGCGGCCCGCACCGCCGAGTTCGTGACGGTGCTCGCAGGAGTCTGGAACGAGCGACCGGTGCGTCAGAGCGATCCGGCAGCGCGCTTCGACCATGTCGGCGAGCACTACCGGGTCGCGGGCGGCGGACTCACCGGAATCCTGTCCGGCGTTCGACGACCGACCCTGTACCGCGCGCCCGGATCGGACGCCGATCCCGCGCTGTTCGACGTGCTCCTCGCGGACGCGGGACTCGTCGCAGACGCGGGACACGGCGGCGACGCACTGATCGTGCCGATCCTCGCTCGCGAGACCGCCGCCGAGGCGCGCTCGGATGCGTCTGCCCGGACGACCGACCTCGTCGGCGGTTACGACGAGGTGATCGCGCCCTTGCGGACCCTGATCGACGGGGGTGCCAGGGAGATCGTCTTCACGGCATCCGACCCGCTCGACCTGTTCCGCATCGCGGAAGAGGTCATCCCCGCACTGCAACCCGTCGCAGCCGGACTGGAGGAGATCCGATGACCGAGTACTTCTGGCGCATCGCCATGGAAGGCGACCATGCGAGTCTGGCCGCAGCGAACAAGTACGGCCGCGGTGCGGCGCGCTCGCTGGGCCCTGGCAACATCGCTCCGCCGGTGCGCGACGGAGTCCCCGACTACGCGTTCGGCTACATCGACCATGCCCTGTCCGTCGCGAAGGCGACCGAGAGCGCGGGCTTCCAGGGCGGACTGCTGCCGTCGTTCCCCGTCACCGAGGATCCGTGGGCATACGCCTCGGCGCTCCTGCCCGAAACCTCGACCTATCGGTTCATGATCGCGTATCAGCCCGGATTCCTGCATCCGCTGCAGGTCGCCCGTCAGTCGGCCACCTTCCAGCGTCTGTCCGGCGGGCGGCTGGTGTTCAATGTCGTGACGGGGGGCGGAGGGCCCGCCCAGCTGTGGTGGGGAGACGCGATCGACCACGATGCGCGTTACGCGCGCACCCGGGAGTTCCTCGAGATCCTCAAGGGCGTCTGGGCTGGTGGGTCCCTCGACTACGACGGCCGGTTCTTCCGCACTCATGGCGCGACGCTTCCCGCTCACCTGCTGGGCACGCCATTCCCCGAGCTGTACTTCTCGGGGTCGTCGGATGCCGCCATCGATGCCGCGGGTGCGCACTCGGACTACTACCTGTCCTGGCTGGAGCCGCGTGCCGCGCTGACGGAGAAGTTCGAGAGGGTGCGTGAGAAGGCGGCGTCGATCGGCACCAGCCCGAAGTTCGCGCTCCGCATCGACGTGGTCGCGCGGCGCACTCCGGAACTCGCCTGGGACGTGATCGACCGGGCCTGGCGCGACCCGCTCCAGCGCGGCAACGGGGATGCCGGCGACTCCATCGGCGCCGCCCGCGTGGCCCGCGCCGTCCCGCAGTCGGGCGACTGGCGCGACCTCGAGATCGAGCCGGGCGTCTGGGGCGGATTCGATCGGCTTCGTGCGGGGCCCGCGCTGGGACTGGTCGGCTCGTACGAGCAGGTCGCCGAGCAGCTGCGCAGGCTGGTCGACCTGGGCGTGGACTCGTTCATCCTCGCCGGCACCCCGCACCTCGAGGAGGCCTACCGCGTGGGCCAGGAGGTGCTTCCCCTTGTCGGCTGAGCAGAAGCGCGTGCCGGAGTCCACCGCAACCGACTTCCACACGGACTGGGAGGCCTGGCACCGCGGCATAGACGAGCGCCGCCGCGACCCGCGAGGCCCGCTGGGCTTCACCGGCCTGCACTGGCTGGCGACTGAGCCGGCGCGGGTTCCGGGCGTTCCCGGCGCCTATCGTGCCGACGGAGCGGTCGCGATCGTCGACCCCGATCCCGACGAGCTCCTCGAGTACGGCGGAAGGGTGGTCTCGGGATCCGCTGAGCTCGACCCGCGCGTCGGCGAGCGGCTGGTCTTCGCCGGCGGCGAGGCCGAGCTCGCGCTGCGCGGTGAGCACATCGTGCTGCGGACCCGGTTGCAGCGCAACCCGTTCGCCGACGCGTTCACCGGAACCGCGGCCTTCGTCGCCGAGGAGCGCTGGGTCGTATCGGCGCTGTTCAACGCAGCGCCGGCGAAGGCGCGGGTCGCTGCCGCCGTCGGTGATTTCACGCATCGGCTCTCCACACCAGGAACGGTTCGCTTCGCACTCGACGGCGCGGAGTACGAGCTCACGGTGTTCGAAGGACATGAACCCGGCACCTGGCGGCTGCCGTTCACCGACGCCACTTCCGGCGTCGACACGTACGGCGCCGGGCGCAACGTCACGCTCTCCGCCGTCGCCGATGGGGAGCACACCGTCATCGACTTCACCCGCGCCGTGAACATGCCGTGCGCCTACAGCGATATGACCACCTGCCCGCTGCCGCCACGCGCGAATCGGATCGCGTCGCGTGTGGAAGCCGGCGAGCGCAGTCCCGGCATCCGCCTGATCGCCGCGGCGGACGGCACGGCCGTCGTCGTCGATGCCTAGCCCGGCCTGCGCGCACTCCGCCAGACCTCACCATCCTCACCGCACTCACCATCGAACAGAAGGAACAGCCATGTCACGTCGTCTCGCTCCCGTCGCCCTCGCCATCGCGGCGGTCGCCGCGATGGCCGTCTCGCTCAGCGGATGCTCGGCACCGGCCGCGTCCGGCGCCGACGACGCCGAGAAGGTGGTCGTGCGCATTCCCGACCCGGGCAACGAGGGCAGCCTCGCTCTCGGCAAGAAGGACGGCAGCTTCGAGAAGGCGCTCGCCGCAGTGGATGCCGAAGTGAAGTGGACCGGCAGCGCCGGCGCCTTCGCTCCCGCCGCGCTCGCCCTGAACGGCGGCGAGCTCGACTTCGCCACCGGGTCGATCACCTCGGCGGTGATGGCACTCGGACAATCGCCGAAGTTCCGCATCTTCGGGGCGTCCGCACCCGACGGGGTCGGTGAGGGCATTCTCGTGAAGGACGACTCCGGTATCGAGGAGATCGCCGACCTCAAGGGCAGGAAGGTCGCCGTGTGGCACGGGTCGACGAGCGAGTACCTGCTCCTGAAGGCGGTGGAGAAGGCCGGTCTCGACCCGGATGACGTGGAGAGGGTGTACCTGCCGCCAGCGGAGAGCGCGGCGGTGTTCCATGCGGGTCAGGTCGATGCATGGGCCACCTGGGCGACCTTCTCGATCCCCGAGCGCGCCTCGCAGCCGACGCACTTCCTCGTGAACGGAGAGCAGGTCGGATCCCAGAACGCCGCCATCACCGCGGTGCGGGCGGAGTTCGCCGAGCAGCATCCCGAGATCGTCAAGGCGGTATACGAGTACGTGCACGACAAGGACCTCGACCGGAAGCAGAACCCTGAGAAGTACGTGAACGTGTTCCGCGACAGCGGACCCGACGCCTACAACGCCGCAGCGAAGAAGATCGCCGTCGACGAGTACCGCGTCGCGCACGAGTTGAACCCGATCGACGAGGCCGCATTGGAGTCGTTCGCCGAGGTCGCCCGGTTCTACGCGGACCGCGGTGTGACCGATGGCGTCGTCGACGTGAAGCCGTGGGTGATCGATGTGACCTCACTCGGGGTGAAGGGATGAGCGGCGCCGTCCTCACCGCACCGCCGACGTCAGCGGCGGAGACCGTGCTGCTGACACCGCGGGTGGCGCTGCACCGACCGCGTTCGCGCTGGGGCAGTGCACTCGGTCGGGCGGCGGGCCCCGGAATCATCGTTGCGATCTGGTGGATCGCAACCGCCACCGGACTGCTCACTCCCGACGTGCTGGCCTCGCCCGCCATGGTCGGCAGCGCGGCTGGTGAACTGTGGGCCAACGGCCAGCTGCCCGAGGCGCTCGTCGTGTCGCTCGCCCGGGCCGGCGGCGGACTCGCGCTCGGTGTGTCGATCGGCCTGATCACCGGCCTCATCGCCGGATCCACACGCAGTGGCGATCTGACACTCGATGCCGCGATGCAGACCCTGCGGGCGCTGCCGTTCCTCTCGCTGGTGCCGCTGTTCATGGTGTGGTTCGGGATCGGCGAGACGGCCCGCATCGCCATCATCGCCGTCGCCACGACCTTCCCGATGTACGTGTCGGCCTCGGGTTCGGTGCGCGCCACCGACCAGAAGCTGCTCGAGGCGGCATCCGTGTTCGGCCTCTCGCGCTGGGCGACCGCGCGTCAGGTGATCCTGCCGGGCGCGCTGCCCGGACTGTTCTCCGGGCTGCGGCTCTCCGCGACGCTGTCGGTGATCGCCCTGATCGCGGCTGAGGAGATCAACTCCCTTGCGGGTCTCGGATATCTGATGTCGCAGGCGCTGAACTATTCGCGCACCGACATCCTCACCGTCTGCATCCTCATCTACGGGGTGCTGGGCATCACGGCCGACTCGCTCATCCGGCTGGCGGAGCGGGTGACGACGCCCTGGGCTCGGCGCAAGCAGGTGACGCGATGAGCGTCGCGGTGAGCTTGACCGCCGTCGACAAGCGCTTCGGCGAGCGCGTCATCCTCGATGGCGTCGACCTCCGGATCGAGCGCGGAGAGTTCGTCGCACTGCTGGGCGCGAGCGGATCGGGCAAGACCACGCTGCTGCGGATGCTCGCAGGTCTGGACGTGGCCGACGAAGGCGAACTGCTGGTGCCGCAGGCGCGCACGGTGGTGTTCCAGGAACCGCGCCTGTTCCCGTCGCAGCGGGTGCTCGCCAACGTGACCGTCGGACTGCGAGGCCGGGACGCCGCCGTGCGCGAGACCGCGCTGCGCGCTCTCGATGAGGTGGGACTGGCTGATCACGCGGATGCCTGGCCGGTGACGCTGTCGGGCGGCGAGGCGCAGCGCGTGGCACTGGCCCGTGCGCTGGTGCGCGAGCCGGAGCTGCTGCTGCTCGACGAGCCGTTCGCTGCGCTGGATGCCCTCACACGGCTGAAGATGCAGGACCTGGTCTCCGACCTCGTCGCCCGGCATCGGCCCGCCGTGCTGCTGGTCACTCATGACGTCGACGAGGCGCTGCGCCTGGCGGATCGCATCATCGTTCTGCGCGACGGACGCTTCATCCGAGACGACTGGACGGCGGGTGTCGGAGCGGGAACGACTCGGGAGGAACTGCTCGAGTCGCTCGGCGTGCACGCGGCGGCGCCCTGAGGGCGCCGGTGCGGGGAAGAACGCTCAGGCGGTGAGCCAGATGGCATCCGCCGCGCCCTCGGGCAGGGCGACCGGAGTTCCGCGCAGCAGGGTGCCGTCAGCGGATGCCGTGAGCTCGACCCCCACGGCGATACCGGCATCCTCCAGGGCCTGCAGCAGCTCGGGGTCCCGGTCGCTGACACGCAGCACGCGTCCGCTGTGGCCCGGCTCCGCGTCGGCGAGCAGCACGAACGGCTCGCGCTCGACCTGCCCGTCGGCATCCGGGATCGCGTCGCCGTGCGGGTCGAACCGCGGCCGCCCGAGGCGGACATCGATGCCCTCCAGCAGACGGTCGCTGATGGTGTGCTCCAGCACCTCGGCTTCGTCGTGCACCTCATGCCAGGCGTAGCCGAACTCGCGCACCAGCCACGTCTCGATCAGCCGATGCCGGCGCAGCATCTGCAGAGCGCGGTCGCGGCCGGCATCCGTCAGCCGCACGGCACCGTAGGGCACGTGCGAGACGAGACCGGCGGCGGCGAGCTTCTTGACCATCTCGGTGACACTCGAAGGCGCGATGGCCAGCGCGGCGGCGAGCTGCGAGGGTGTGATCGGCGCGTCCTGCCACTCGGTGTGCGAGTAGACGGTCTTCAGATAGTCGTCGAATGCGGGGGAAGCCATCTCAGATGCTCTCAGCTGCCCTCAGCTACCCAGTGCGACCAGGACCTTGAAGGCCGCGTTGCCGGCGAAGAAGAGGATCGCGAAGCCGGCGAGGGCTGCCAGCAGCGACAGCCGGCCGTCGTAGTCGTTCACGCCCCGCGAGCCGATGGTGCGCGCCCGGAAGGCGAAGAACAGCGTCATCGCGCCGAGCGCGAGCTGCACCCACGGGCCGCCGACGGGCAGCAGGTACGGCCAGGCGATGAGCACCACGCCGAGCGCACCGGCGAACAGCGCGAACCAGGTGCTCAGCCGCATCGCGCGACGCGCTTCGGAGTCGTCGCGGTGCTTCTTGGCGGGAGCGGATGGCATGTATCGAGCCTACCTGCGGGGCGCTGCTGCGCCGGCGCTCACGTCCCGGTCAGCACCAGCCACAGCAGTACGGCGTTCAGCGTGATCAGCAGTACGGCGAACAGGACGCCGAGCATCGTCGTGGTCCGCCGGTTGACGTGCTCGCCGAGCGTGCGGCGCTGCGAGGTCAGCGCGACGAGGGGGATCAGCGCGAACGGGATGCCGAACGAGAGCACCACCTGGCTGAGCACCAGCGCGAGAGTGGGGTCGAACCCGGCCCCGAGAAGGAGCAGCGCCGGGATGAGGGTCACCAGTCGCCGGGCGATCAGCGGGACGCGGACGGTGAGCAGCCCGTGCATGATCTCAGCTCCCGCATAGGCACCGACTGAGGTCGAGGCGAGACCGGATGCCAGAAGCCCCACCGCGAACAGTGTGCCGATCAGCCCGCCCAGATTGGCCGTGATGGCGGCATGGGCGCCCTCGAGCGAGTCGGTGCCTTCGACGCCGGGGAGGTTGGCCGCCGCCAGCAGCAGGATCGCGAGGTTGACGGAGCCCGCGATCGCCATCGCGATAGTCACGTCCCAGCGGGTGGCGGTGAGCAGGGTGCGCAGCGACGGTCGCGGGCCGGCTTCGGGCCCGCTCGGGAACCGATCGCGCGCGAGCGCGCTGTGCGCGTAGATGGCGTGCGGCATGATCGTCGCGCCGAGGATGGACGCCGCCAGCAGCACCGATCCGCTGTCGGTGAAGCGCGGCAGCATCCCGCCCGCGATCCCCGCCGGATCGGGGGGAGCGACGAAGAGCCCCGCGACGAATCCGATGACGATCACCGCCATCAGGCCGATGATGACGAACTCGAAGTGCCGCGGTCCGCGGCGTGAGTGCACGGCCAGCAGTGCGATCGAGACGGCACCGGTGATGAGGCCGCCGTAGATCAGGGGGATGCCGAACAGCAGATTCAACGCGACCGCGCCGCCGAGCACCTCCGCGATGTCGGTCGCCATCGCGACCAGCTCGGCCTGCAGCCAGAACGCGCGCCGCGCCCAGCGGCTGCGGATGCGCTGGCCGAGCACCTCGGGCAGGCTCTGCCCGGTGACCAGGCCGAGCTTGGCGGAGAGGTACTGGATCAGCCACGCCATCACGTTGCCGGCGATCACCACCCATACCAGCAGATACCCGTAGCGGGCGCCCGCGGACATGTTGCTGGCGACGTTGCCCGGGTCGAGGTAGGCGACGCCGGCGACGAGGGCAGGGCCGAGCAGTGCGGCCGAACGCACCCTGGTCGTCAGCCGGGTCGCAGCCGGCCGCCCGGTCACCATATTTTTAGGCATGCCTAAAAATTAGCACGAAGGCCGCGTGCCGGGCCAGCGGTGCGGGGCTACTCTGGAGGGGATGGACGAGACGCCCGAAGAGACCCCGGAGCGCACGACCCACGGGGTCGGACCCTGGCAGGGGGAGTTGCCGGAGGGCGGCCCGTACGACCCGGAACTGCTCGAGCGCGGAGACACCCGCAATGTGATCGACCGCTACCGCTACTGGCGGATGGATGCCATCGTCGCCGACCTCGACCGGCAGCGGCATTCGTTCCACGTCGCCATCGAGAACTGGCAGCACGACATGAACATCGGCTCGATCGTGCGCAGCGCCAATGCATTTCTCGCCGACACCGTGCACATCATCGGCCGCCGCCGGTGGAACAAGCGCGGCGCCATGGTCACCGACCGGTACCAGCACGTCGTGCACCACCCCGATGTCGAGACGTTCGCGGCATGGGCGGCGGAGGCCGGCATCCCCATCGTCGCCGTCGACAACGTCGGCGACGCGGTGCCCGTCGACCGCGCCGAACTGCCCGAGCGCTGCGTGCTGCTGTTCGGCCAGGAGGGCCCTGGACTCTCGGAAGAGGCGCTGGCCGCGGCATCCGGACACATCGAGATCACCCAGTACGGCTCGACCCGCTCGATCAACGCGAGTGCGGCGGCCGCGGTCGTCATGTACGAATGGTGCCGACGGTACGCCTGACCAGGTTGCCCGTCAGTCGCTTGCAGCGCGGTCAGTCCCGCTGGATGCCGAAGGTGTGACGCATCAGCGCGTTCACGTCCGCATCAAGCCGGTCGAGGCGGTGATGTACGCCTTGGATCTCCGTCCGGATGATCCGGACGAACATCGTCGACATGAGCGTCGTCATGCCGAACAGGCCGGTGGCGAAGACGCCGATCAGCGTCCATACCTGCGGTTCCGTCATGGTGAGCACCTCTTCATCTTCGCCCGTTTCATTTCAGGATGCCAGGGCAAGAGGCGCGGTCGGGGTGCAGGCCCATCCATTGGGGGCAACTCGATGAGATCGGATTCTGTGCAGGAAGAACGTCCCAATGAGACGCAGTCCCGCGTATACTGACGCCCAGTCTCATCACGCATTGGAGTCCGCCATGGCATCCGACTACATCCCCCCGGTCGACGACTACGCCTTCCTCTATGGAGAGGCATTCGGGCTCGACCTGGTCGCGCGCGGCACGGGCGGCGCGTTCAGCGCCGACGACGCGACCGAGATCATCGCCGGTGCCGGTGAGTTCGCGGCATCCGTCCTCGCTCCTCTCGAGACCGTCGGCGACCGCGAGGGCGCCCGACTCGACGACGGTCAGGTGCGCCTGCCCGCCGGGTTCGCAGAGGCATACCAGGCGTTCGTCGAAGCCGGCTGGATCACCGCCGAGGCGCCGGAATCCGCCGGCGGCGACGGCCTGCCCGGTTCCATCCGCGCCGGACTCGGCGAGATCTGGAACGCATCGAACGCCGCGTTCTCGCTGTGCTGGCTGCTGACGGCCGGACAGATCCACGCGCTGGATGCCGCAGCATCCGACGAGATCCGCGAGACCTACCTGACCAAGCTCGTCTCGGGCGAGTGGACCGGCACGATGAACCTCACCGAGCCCGAGGCCGGTACCGACCTGGGCGCGATCCGCACCACTGCGACGCCGCGCGGCGACGGCTCATGGGGCGTCAGTGGACAGAAGATCTTCATCACCTGGGGCGATCACGACATCGCGGACAACATCGTGCACTTGGTGCTCGCGCGCACCCCGGATGCGCCGGCCGGCGCGAAGGGCCTGTCGTTGTTCGTCGTGCCGAAGTTCCTGCCCGATGCCTCCGGTGCGCCCGGCGAGCGCAACGCCGTCACGACGGTCGCGATCGAGCACAAGCTCGGCATCCACGGCAGTCCGACCTGCGTGCTCGCGTACGAGGACGCCACAGGCTTCCTCGTGGGCGAGGTCGGCGGCGGGCTCGCCGGCATGTTCGTGATGATGAACTCCGCGCGTGCCGGGATGGGCTTCCAGGCCACCGGCATCTCGGATCGCGCGTACCAGCAGGCCGTGGCCTACACCGCGCAGCGCCAGCAGGGTGCAGTGCTCGACCGTCCAGCCGGAACCGCGATCGCCGAGCACCCGGACGTGCGACGGCTGCTGCTGTCGATGCAGAGCCGCATCTTCGCGATGCGCGCCCTGGGGGTCTACCTGGGTGACCTGTTCGACCGTGCTGAGACCGACGGCACCGGCGCGCTCGCCGAGTTCCTCGTTCCGGTTCTCAAGGGCTGGACCACCGAGGATGCCGTCGCGCTCACCAGCGACGCGATCCAGGTTCACGGCGGGATGGGCTTCATCGAGGAGACCGGTGTCGCACAGCATTACCGGGATGCCAGGATCATGCCGATCTACGAGGGCACCACCGCGATCCAGTCGAACGACCTGATCGGCCGCAAGGTCGTGCGCGACGGGGGCGCGACGGCCGAGAGCCTGTTCGCACAGGTGGTCGAGACCGTCGAGGCGCTGCGCGGGCTGGACGATGCGGTCGCCACGCGCACCGCCGACCGCCTGGAGCGTGCGATCGCAGCGGGGCGCGCGGCCACGGCATCCGTTCTCGGCTTCGGCCAGACCCGCGACGCCTACGGCGTGAGCGTGCCGTACCTGATACTGCTGGGCACGCTGGCCGGCGGCTGGATGCACGCCCTCGCCGTCGTCGCCGTGCTCGCGCACGAGACGCAGGACGAGGCGGATGCCGCCCGCCTGGTGTCCGCGGACTTCTACGGAGCGCACCACCTGCCGCGCGTGCACATGCTCGCCGAGACCGTGGCCGCGGGAGAGGTGGCCTGAGCAAGGCTTCTCGCCGAGACCCCGGCCTGTCGTCGAGACCCCGGTGTGTGGACGTCTGCACCACGGGGTGCGGGCGAGAACCCGGGGTCTCGGCGTGCTACGCGGCGACCTTCGTCCACCGATCGGTGCGCACGCGCCAGCCGAGCGTCCCGAGCCGGGCGAGCAGGTAGACGCCGAAGAACGCGACGGCGAGCCAGAGCAGCCCGGCGGCCCCGTCGACGCCGGTGGCGGAGATGATCCACAGCGCGGGGGCGAACGGCACGAGGTTGAGGAGTCCTGCGATCGCGAGGTAGCGGGCGTCGTTGGCGCCCATCAGCACGCCGTCGAGCACGAAGACGACGCCGGCGACGGGCTGGGCGACGGCGAGCACGAGCAGCGCGGGCTGCACGAGCGCGGCGACGGCGGCATCGCCCGTGAAGACGATGCCGAGCACCCCCGACAGAGCCGCGATGACTGCTCCGACGAGCACGCCGAACCAGACGCCCCACGCGACCGTGCGCCGCAGGACTCGGTGAACCTGCGTGAGATCGCCGGAGCCGAGGCCCTTGCCGATCAGCGCCTGCGCGGCGATCGCGAGCGCGTCCAGCGCGAAGGCGGCGGTGGAGAAGATCGTGAACGCGATCTGCCAGCCGGCCAGCTCCTGCGTGCCGATGCCGGTGGCGACGCCGACGGTGACGAGCAGGGCGGCGCGCAGACTGACGGTGCGCAGGAACAGCCAGCCGCCTGAGCGGGCGGTGCCGCGGATGCCGGCGCGCTGCGCCTTCATCGAGGCGCCGTGCCGCAGTGCGAGGCGGCGGATGACGACGACGTAGGCGGCGACCATGCCCCACTGGGCGGTGACGGTGCCGAAGGCGGATCCGGCGATGCCCCACCCGAGCCCGTAGATGAACAACCAGTTCAGCAGGGCGTTGGCGCCGAAGCCGAGGCCGGCGATCCAGAGGGGAGTGACGGTGTCCTGCATCCCGCGCAGCAGTCCCGTCGCGGCGAACACGATGAGCATGGCGGGCAGGCCCCACATCGAGATCGCCAGGTAGGTACGGGCCTCGGTGGCGACGGCATCCGTGGGACCGAACAGGGCGACGAGCCAGGGAGTGGAGACGGCGCCGATGATGGCGAGCACAGCGCCGAGACCGAGCGCGAACCACATCCCGTCGATGCCGATCGAGACCGCATCACCCGGCTTGCCCGCGCCGAAGCGCCGGGCGACGGCGGGGGTGGTCGAGTAGGCGAGGAAGATCATCAGCCCGACGATCGTCTGCAGCACGGCACTCGCGATCCCGAGTCCGGCGAGCGGGACGGTGCCGAGATGACCGATCATCGCCGCATCGAGGATCAGGAACAGCGGCTCCGCGACCAGCGCGCCCAGCGCCGGGACGGCGAGATGCAGGATCGCGCGGTTCAGCGACGCAGGAGCTGATGCGGGGGAAGGCACCTCATGAGCCTATGGGGTGGTGCGGACAGGCACCGCCTGCTCAGCGCAGTGCGTTCCCCGCCGAGCCCAGCTCCTGCGCGGCCTGCACCACGCGTGCCGCCATCGCGCCCTCGGCGGGCTTGCCCCAGCTGCGCGGGTCGTAGGCCTTCTTGTCGCCGTAGCCGCCGTCGACCTTGAGCACCTTGTTCCAGTTGGACATCATGTGCCCGGCGATCGAGCTCGTGAAGGCGTACTGCGTGTCGGTGTCGACGTTCATCTTCACGACGCCGTGCGAGATGGCCTCCGAGATCTCCTGAGGGCTCGACCCGGACCCGCCGTGGAAGACCAGGTCGAACGGTCGGTCGCGTCCGGCCTCGGCCCCGATGGCGGCCTGGATTTCGCCCAGGATCCCTGGTCGCAGGTGCACGGATGCCGGGTTGTAGACCCCGTGCACATTCCCGAACGTCAGCGCGGTGAGGTACCGGCCGCGCTCGCCGGTGCCGAGCGCGGCCACGGTCGCGCGGGCATCCTCGACGGTGGAGTACAGATCGTCGTTGATGTCGTGCGAGATGCCGTCCTCCTCACCGCCGACGACGCCGACCTCGATCTCGAGGATCGTCCGCGCCCGCTCGCTCAGCTGCAGCAGCTCATCGGCGATGCGCAGGTTCTCGGCGAGCGGCACGGCCGATCCATCCCACATATGCGACTGGAACAGTGGGTCGAGACCGCGCGCGCGGCGTGCGATCGCATCGTCCAGCAGCGGACGCACCCAGTCGTCCAGGTGCTCGACAGGGCAGTGATCCGTGTGCAGGGCGATGGTGACGCCGTACCGCTGCGCGACCTCGTGCGCGTAGACCGCGAGGGCCTTCGAGCCGATCGCCCTGTCCTGCACCTGCGCACCCGAGAGGTACAGCGCGGTGCCGAGCGACACCTGGATGATGCCGTCGCTCTCGGCCTCGGCGAAGCCCTGCAGGGCGGCGTTGAGGGTCTGCGAACTGGTCACGTTGATCGCCGGGAGCGCGAATCCGCGGACCTTGGCGTTGTCGATCATGGCCGCGTAGGTCTCGGGGGTGGCGATGGGCATGGGGATCCTCTCGGTCAGTGGCAGCCGCACGAGGTGCGCTGGCGGAATGCGGTGTCGACGATGCGGTGCTCGAACGGCGAGGTGTCGCCCTCGATCCGGCGGATCAGCAGGTCCACGGCCTCGCGGCCCATCCGCTCGACGTTCTGGGCGATCGCTGTCAGCCCGGGGGAGAACAGGTCGCTCCACTCGAAGTCGTCGTAGCAGGCCAGGGCGATGTCCTCGGGGATGCGCAGCCCGAACTCCGAGATGGCGCGCATCGCGCCGATGGTCATCGCGTTGTTCAGGGTCAACAGGGCGGTCGGCGGCTCGTCGAGGCTGAGGAGCTGCTCCACGGCGGCCCGGGAGTGGTTCTGGTTCGACTCTCCGGCGATGATCAGGCGGGGATCCGCCTCTATGCCGTGAGCGGTCAGCGCATCCAGGTATCCGGCCCTGCGCTCGGCGCTGGAGTCCAGGCCGGCCAGGCCCACGATCGCGCCGATGCGCCGGTGGCCGTGCCCGATCAGGTGCGAGGTGAGCTTCTCCGTCGATGCGCGGTTCTCGGGCGTGACCTGGTCGCATGCGATGCCGAGTGAACGGTCGATCAGCACCATGGGCGTGTTCCCGCCGGCGACTGCGTCGGCCGCCTGGTCGGCGAATCCGGCGGAGGGGGCGACGATCAGGCCGTCGACGCTGCGTCCGAGGAACGAGTCGATCACGAGGCGCTCGCGGGTGGCCTCGTCGTGGCTGTCGCCGAGAAGCAGGATGTATCCCTCGGCGGAGATGCGGCGTTCGATCGCGTGCAGCAGCGGGCCGAAGTACTGGTTGGTCAGACCCGAGATCACGACGCCGATCGCGTGCGAGCGTCCGCCGGCGAGCGTGCGTGCGGCATCGTTGCGGCGGTATCCGAGTTCGCGCAGCGCCCTCTCCACGCGCTCGCGGGTGCTGTCGTTGACGGGTCGGGTCTTGTTGAGCACGTGCGACACCGTGCTCAGAGAGACGCCGGCATGCGTCGCCACCTCACTCATCGTCACCACGGCGGGCTGCCCTTCTTGCGGATGCTGTCAACGACACGCTCACGCTAACACTTCGGAGCAAAAAGACGAAAGCGCTTGCGCAAGCGCTTTCGTCTTTGTATCGTGACCGTGGGTGCAGTAGCCCGGCCAAGAGGAGATCGAAGGAGTTCTCATGAATCGCAGGTTTTCCAAGCGGATGCTGGTGATCGCGACGGCGTTCGCGGCGACCGCGGTGCTGATGGGCACCACCGCATGCAGTTCCGGTACCGCCGACCAGCCCGCATCGGGCGGATCCGGCTCAGGCGACACCGTCAAGATCGGCCTGGTCACGAAGACGGACTCGAACCCGTTCTTCGTCAAGATGCGCGAGTCCGCCAAGGAGTCGGCCCAGGAGAACGGCGCCGATCTGATCGCGCTCGCCGGTGCGTTCGACGGCGATAACGAGGGTCAGGTCTCGGCGATCGAGAATCTCATCAGCCAGGGCGTGCAGGGCATCATGATCACGCCGAACTCGTCATCCGGCATCCTGGCCGCCATCAAGCAGGCGCGCGACCAGGGCATCCTCGTCGTCGCTCTCGACACCGCGACCGACCCGGCGGATGCCGTCGACGCGACCTTCGCAACCGACAATCTCGCCGCCGGTGTGGCGCAGGGGGCGTGGGTCAAAGCGGCACTGGGCGACAAGGAGCCGAAGCTGCTGATGCTCGACGGCACACCCGGTGGCACCGTCGACACGTTCCGGCACGACGGATTCCTGAAGGGCATCGGCCTGACCGAGAAGTCGCCCGAGGTGCTCGGCATGGAGAACACCAACGGTGACCAGACGAAGGCGCAGACCGCGATGGAGAACCTGCTCCAGCGTGTGCCCGACGCCAACTCCGTCTACACGATCAACGAGCCGGCTGCGGCCGGCGGCTACGCCGCGATCAAGGCGGCGGGCAAGGAGGATCAGATCGTCATCGGGTCCATCGACGGTTCGTGCACGGGGGTCGAGAACGTGAAGAAGGGCGTCATCGGGGCGACGGTCATGCAGTTCCCGACGAAGATGGCGGACGAAGGCGTGAAGGCCATCATCGCCTTCGCCAAGGACGGCACCAAGCCGAAGGCCGGATTCAACGACACCGGTTCGGTGCTGATCACCGACAAGCCGATGGACGGCATCGACTCCAAGGACACCGCCTGGGGTGCCGAGAACTGCTGGGGCTGAACGAACCTCCCCGATCGATCCGGGTGGAGCGCGCGTTACTGCCGCTCCACCCGCCGAGCAGATGAGAGAACCATGACTACTCCGACAATGGCGACGAAGTCGCCGATGCCCCCGCAGCAGGATTCGGTCCTGCAGCGCGCGGTGTCCTCGATCGTGCGCGCACCGGTCTTCGGTGCGAGCATGGCGCTGATCGTCGCGATCATCGCCTTCGGCATCATCTCCCCGCGCTTCCTCGCGGCGGGGAACATCTCGCTGATCCTGCAGCAGTCGGTGGTGATCGGCATCCTCGCAGTGGCCCAGACGCTGATCATCCTGACGGCGGGCATCGACCTGTCGATCGGGGCGATCGCCGTGCTCGGCACGGTGGTGATGGCCCAGATGGCAGGTGCGATGGGGCCGGTCACGGCGCTGCTGGCGACGCTGCTGGTCTGCGTCGTGCTGGGCTCGCTGAACGGCGGGCTGGTGACGGTGCTGAGGCTGCCTCCGTTCATCGTGACGCTGGGGACGTTCACGGCCATCGTCGCGGCCACGCACCTCTATGCCGGCTCGCAGACGTTCCAGGTCAGCGACGCACTGCTGACCTTCCTGGGCACGCCCTTCCGCATCGGCGACTTCGTCACCACCTACGGCGTGGTCGCGATGCTGCTGGTCTACATCGTCATCGGCTACGCGCTCACGCAGACGGCGTGGGGCAAGCACGTGTACGCGGTGGGCGGCAATCCGACGGCGGCGAAGCTGTCGGGAGTGCGCAGCGACCGGGTGATCTTCTCGGTCTATCTCGTCTCGGGCGTGATCGCGATGATCGCCGCCTGGGCCGCACTCGGCCGCATCCCGAATGCGGATCCCAATGCCTATCAGAACGCCAACCTCGAGACGATCACGGCTGTCGTGATCGGCGGCACGAGCCTGTTCGGCGGGCGGGGCGGGGTGCTCGGGACCCTGATCGGAACGCTGATCGTCGGCGTGCTGCGCAACGGCCTCACCCTCGCCGGAGTCGACAACCTCTACCAGAACATCGCGACCGGTGTGCTGGTGATCGTGGCCGTCGCCGTCGACCAGTTCATGCGCCGCAAGACGACGCGCTAGAAGACCCGAGGAGAGATCAACATGGTTGCGAACGATCAGGTCGTCACTCGGCCGATGGCATTGCAGGCCCGCGGACTCGTCAAGCGCTACGGCAGCGTGACCGCGATCAACGGCGCGGACTTCGACCTGCGCGATGGCGAAGTGCTCGCCGTGATCGGCGACAACGGCGCCGGCAAGTCGAGCCTCATCAAGGCCCTCGCGGGTGCTGTGGTACCGGATGCCGGTGAGATCCGGATGAACGGCGAGGTGGTGAACTTCCGCAGCACCGGAGACGCCCGCGCGCACGGCATCGAGACCGTCTATCAGGATCTCGCGGTGATCCCCGCACTGGACATCGCCTCGAACCTGTACCTGGGCCGAGAAGTGCGGCGCAAGGGGTTCATGGGCACGGTGCTGCGGCGCCTGGACATGCCGGCGATGCGCACCGAGGCCGCCCGGCATCTCTCAGAGCTGAAGATCGGCATCAAGTCGGTCAGCCAGTCGGTCGAGACCCTGTCGGGTGGTCAGCGCCAGGGCGTCGCGGTGTCGCGAGCGGCGGCGTTCGGTCGCGGCGTGATCATCATGGACGAGCCGACCGCGGCGCTGGGTGTGCGCGAGTCGGGGCAGGTGATCGAGCTGATCAGGTCGATCCGCGAACGAGGCATCCCCGTCGTGCTGATCAGCCACGACATGCCGCACGTCTTCGAGGTCGCCGACCGCATCCACGTGCATCGCCTCGGGCGCCGCGCGGCGGTGGTCGACCCGAAGGAGCGCACCATGTCGGAGGTCGTCGCGCTGATGACCGGTGCCGAGCGGCCGACCGATCGTGAGGCGGCCGGAGGTGAGTGATCCGCGACCGCGCGGCGTGTTCGCCGGGCTCGCGACGCTCGATGTCGTGCACCGGGTCGCCGCACCGCCGGCGGGCAACGAGAAGATCACCGCCGCAGTGCAGTTCGTCGCCGCCGGGGGGCCGGCGGCGAACGCGGCGGTCGCCTTCGCCGCTCTGGGCGGCGAGGCGGTGCTGGTGACGGCGCTGGGCAGCTCACCGGTGGCGCAGGCGATCATCGACGAGCTGCGCAGCGTGGGGGTGGACGTGATCGATGCTCATCCGCATTTCACCGGGAATGCTCCCGTCTCGTCGGTGATCGTCACCGAGTCCAGCGGCGACCGTGCGGTCGTCGGGGGAGATGCGGTCGGCATGCGGGCTCCCGCGCCGGATGCCGAGCACATCCGCTCCGCGCTCGAGGGCGCGGATGTCGTGCTCGTCGACGGTCATCATCCCGAGGTCTCCGTGGCCGTGGCGCGTGCAGCGCAGACGGCCGGCATCCGCGTGATCGTCGATGCCGGCCGGTGGAAGCCGTCGATGGCGCAGGTGATCCCGATGGCGACGGATGTCGTGGCATCCGCGGATTTCCGGATGCCGGATTCGTCGGACTCCGATGACACGGCCGCGCGGCTGATCGCCGCGGGGGCGCCGAGGGTCGTCGTGACGGACGGGCCCCACCCGATCCGGTGGTGGCACGGCGCGGAGAGCGGTGTCATCCCCGCGGAGGTCGTGGATTCCGTGGATACGCTGGCAGCCGGGGACGTGTTCCACGGCGCGTACGCGTTCGCCGCGGCGAACGAGCTGACATCCGATGCGGGCATCGCGTTCGCGTCGAAGGTCGCAGCCGTGCGGTGCGCCATGGTGGGTCCGCGGTCGTGGCTGTCGGCGATCGCCGAAGTCCCGTTGGCACGCGGAGCGCAGGCAAGAGGAGTCGAGTGAATACTGTGCAGGGGACCGAGCTGTCGTTCGCGCAGCTGGTGGAGAGGGCGACCGCGCTGGCGGGGCAGGGGAGGCGTGCGCTGCTGGGCATCACCGGTGCGCCGGGCGCGGGCAAGTCCACGCTCGCCGAACGACTGGTCGAGGAGCTCGGCGAGCAGACGGCGGTGTTCGTGCCGATGGACGGCTTCCACCTCGCGAACCGTGAGCTGGTGCTGCTGGACCGCCTGGATCGCAAGGGCGCGCACGACACGTTCGACGGCTGGGGGTACGCGGCGCTGCTGCGTCGGCTGCGCGACCAGCGGGTGCGGGCGGCGCAGGGGGATGAGGGCGTCGTCTACGCCCCGCAGTTCCGCCGCGACCTGGAGGAACCGGTCGGCTCGGCGATCCCGGTGCGTCCGGAGGTGCCGCTGGTCGTGACCGAGGGGAACTACCTGCTCATGGAGGGGGCGGCCTGGATGCATGCGCGCGAGACGATCGACGAGGTGTGGTTCCTGGCACCTGACGAGTCGCAGCGTCTTGCGCAGTTGATCGCCCGGCATGAGCGGTACGGGCGCTCGCCGGAGGAGGCCAAGGAGCGTTCGCTGGGCAGCGACCAGCGCAACGCCGAGCTGATCGGCGCCACGGCATCCCGCGCCGATCTGGTCGTCACGCTCACCGATCGTCTGCCCTGAGCGCGGGCGGGGGCTCCTGAGTCCGTCATCGGTCGTCTTGCCGGACCCGCCGTGAGTCGTCGCCGTTCGGAAGCGTCAGAAAGGGCAGGCGGACTCCGGCACCGGGGCCGCGTTCGCGACTTCGGTCGTGGGGATGAACATGACGCGACGCGGTGGCGGGTCGGTATGGACCCGCCCCTGCGGACTTGTCCATTCGATGGTGCGGTCGGGGAGCTGTCTCGCGGTCCAGCGGTGAGCATCCGGTATCGAGGGATGCTTCAGAGGGTGATGGCTGTGGCAGAGGTCGGCGAGGTTGTCGAGTGATGTCGGCCCGCCGAGTGCGTAATCGAGGGTGTGGTCGAGATCGCACCGTCGTGCAGGCACCCGGCAGCCGGGGAAACGGCAGTGCTGATCGCGGGCGCGCAGGTGCCGGGACATCGCTGCGGTCGGTGTGTAGCTGTCAGTGTGGGTGACGACGCCGGTCGCATCGAGGAACAGCCGGGTCCACAGCGTGGCGTGCCCGGCGAGACGGCGGGCGGCATCCGGATGCAGGGGACCCTCGTTGTCGAGCTGGGCGGGCTTGTCGTCCTCGCCGGCGAGTGTGGTGGCGCTGATCGTGACCTGGACATGCCCGGTGATGTTGTCGAGGCCTTCGCCGAAGACCGCGGACGGGTCGGATGCGAGGAGCAGGTCGGCGAGCAGATCCGCCCGCATCTGATCCATGGTGCGCGGGTCGTCCGGCACGTGGAAGATGGTGGCGCTGTTCGGATCTGTGAGCGGGTCGGTCGCACGGGCGGCGTCGACGGCTGCCCAGTACGCATTCAGGTCGTCGGGGGTCGCGGGGATCCACATCTCCCGCTCCACGGGCTCCCCGGTGCGGGGGTCTTCCACTGTGATGGTCACGCGTTCGCTGTGCTCGACGAGGTCGGACTCGTCGTCAGGGAAGACGGGACGGCGGTCTTCGGGGTGGGCGATGATGTGCTTCGCCATCTGGGTGAGCCGGTCCATGACCGCTGTGACGACGTGCTCGGGCAGCACCGCCTCCAGCAGGGCGAGCCCGTCGCCGATGGGACGAGAGGTCACGGACCTGTCTGCTTCGGCGGCCTTGTGCTTCTCAGTGACGGTGATGCCGGCGAGGGCCGCTGCGATCTCCCGCACGGCCGCGCGGGTTCGGGCCGGGGTGTCGTTCTCGGCGATCTCCAACGCGGCCGCCTCATACAGGGCCAGGGTGCCCGCATCGACGGTGCCGGCTGCGATGGCCTCGTGGACGACCGACGCGGCGCGGGTGATCTCGCGTACGTGCGCTCCCGTCACCTGTCCCGCAGCGAACGATTCGGACACCACCGGGAAAGCCGCGAGGTCGCGAGCGTCGGCGAACGCGTAGTCCATCGACCCCTTGGACACGCGACCTGCGGCGGAGTACTGCGCGATCATCGACCGCTGGATGGTGTCCCGATACCTCGGCGCCTCGCCCACTTCCTCGCCCATCACGGCGAGCCGCTGGGCCAGCAGATCGGTGGCTCGAGCCTCCAATCGGGCGATCTGTCGACGCGTCTCCAGCCACTCGTCAAGCAGCGCGAGATGCTGCGTGAGAGTGGGGATGGCGTCGATCGTCATGCCTCGAGTGTAGTACATATGTTCGAAGAGCGAAAGCCTTGAAGAGAACTTTCTGAGCGAACTCGGACAGATCGCCCGAGTTGTAGTCTGGATCGATCAGTCGGAGGTGAAGATGACCGAGCCGAAGAAGGATCCGGATGCCGTGGCGCAGGCGAAGCCGCCCATGGTGCTCAATGCGCAGAACGAGGCCCAGTTCGTCGAGACGGCGATCCAGCTCGCGATCCGTCGCGGCGAGTTCGACGACCTGCCGGGTGCGGGAAAGCCGCTAGAAGGGCTCGGCGCACACCATGATCCGGACTGGTGGATCCGCCGCAAGATCGAGACCGAGAAGCTGTCCGGTCTCGGCCCGCCCGCACTGCTGCTGCGCACCGAGGATCGCGGGCTGGACGACGATCTCGATCAGCTCGGCCGTGAAGAAGATGTGCGGGCGGTCATCGAGGACTTCAATCGTCGCGTGATCGAGGCCCGCCGGCAGTTGGCCGGCGGCCCACCGGTGGTGACGAAGACCCGGGACGCGGATGCCGAGGTCGCGGCCTGGCGGGAGCGTCGGGAGGCCGCGCGACATGAGCCGGCCTCGGATGCTGAGAAGCAGGAGGCGGATGCCGACCGGCGTCGTGGGCGCCGAAGGTGGCTGCACCGCTGACGCAGATCCTCAGCGCGCTCGGCTGTCGTCGCGAACAGGCCGCATTCGTTTCTCTCGGAAGATCAGGACGACGGTCCCAGGGGCATCCTCTCGGGCTGCTGCATCACCTCTTCGAGGTGCCCGGCGCGGAACGCGCGGGGCGAGACGCCGTTCACCCGGCGGAACTGTCGCGAGAAGTAGTACGGGTCGGTGTAGCCGACCGCCTCGGCGATGTCCTGAACGCTCAGCCGTGTCGTCAGCAGCAGTTCGCGGGCCCGCGCGCTGCGCAGTCGGGTCAGGTATTCGATGACGCCCATGCCCGTGGCGGACTTGAACAGCGCGGCGAAATGCGAGGGGCTGAGATTCGCCATCTCGGCGAGCTCGGTGACGCCCGCCCTCGTGCCCAGGTTCTCGCGCAGATACGCCATCGCGGCATGCACGCGCGAGCCGGATCCGCTGCCGCCGCGCAGCTGATCGGCACGCAGGTGTGCGAGCAGGTGCCAGGCCGCGCCGGATGCCTCGTATAGGGAGGCGGCCGTGTCGTCGACGTCGAGCTTCTCGACCACCTGCGTGATCAGCGCCGTCGCGGCGTAGACGTCGTGCAACGGCAGCACCGGGGATGCCGATCGGTCCTCCGGCTCGGGCAGCAGGTCGGCGACGTCTCCGCCCGCAACGTGCATCCACCAGATGCTCCACGGGTCGTTCCGGTCGGCAACGTACATGTGCGGCCTGCGTGCGGGGATGATCACGGCATCCCCCGCCGCGATGCGGTGCGCGGTGCCGTCCAGGACGACGCGCCCCTCGCCCGCGGTGCAGATGATGACGATCGTCTGCCTGGCTCCCGACGGCCGCACCCGGCCGTGGTCCGCCGCGTGCGGGAAGAAGCCCGCATCGGTCACGAGCAGCCGCTCGGTGATCGGGGCTGCGAGCGCAGCAGTCGCGATCGGCGGGGGCAGCACGCGCAGGCGCTGCCCGGGGAATCCATCGCGGACGAGCATGGGGCGACTCTAGTCCAGGATCAGAGGATCATCCAGGTTTCTTCGGAGGAACGGACATTCAGCAGCCCAGGGCGACGTGCCTAACATTCCCGTATGGTCAATGCAGACAGTCAGCTCGAGCGGTATTCGCCGGTGCCTCCGGCCGCTCACCTGCCCGATGCCCTCACGATCACTCTCTGGGATTTCTCCTGGTATGTGCGCACGGGCCAGGGTGAGCCGTTCGCCGATCTGAACGCGGCGGCGGTCGAGGCCGTCGACCGCGGGTACAACACCATCCGCATCTGCGCGATGCCGTTCCTGCTGTTCGGCTCCGGTCTCGACACCTCGGACGTGTCGTTGGATCGCCTGGGCGGCGAGTACGCGCAGGGCGTGCGCTGGTACGACGTGAAGTCGCCGACCCGGTTCGACGGGCGCGCGCTGCTGACGGAGCTGTTCGAGGTGTGCCGGCGGCACGACCTGTTCGTGATCCTGTCCTCGTGGGAGTACCAGCAATCTGCATCGTTCTCCACGGACGACGCCTGGTGGCGCGCCCTGGAGGCCGTCGATCCCGAGCATCGTGCGGAGCGACTCGCGGAATCCTTCTCGGCCATGCTCGACTTCCTGCGCGAGCGCGGCCTGGACGACCGGGTCGCCTTCGTCGAGCTGCACAACGAGGTCACCACCGGTCACCTCGCCGACGGGCTGGGTGTCGACGACGAGACCGCGCGTGTCATCGCCATCGAGCCGCGGCTGAGCCGTGGCATCCGCCGCTTCCACGACCTGCAACCCGAGGTTCCCGTCACCGTGAACTACTCCCGGGTTCCGGTCGGCGCGATGCGTGCGATCCCGGCCGAAGTCGACGTCATCGTCGTGCACCCCTACGTGTACGGGGTGCTCGACGAGGTGACCGCGGCGTTCGACCTGCGCGGCTCGCTCGCCGAGTTCCCGCGCGAGGCGGTCGAAGCCGCCGGGCTGCTGCGCGCCGGGGCCCCGGACGCGACGTCGTGGGTGCTGCCCGCCGAGACCGCGTGGAAGATGGATGCCACCATCGTCGGCAAGCCCGAGATCTTCATGCACGACTGGATGGATGCTGAGGCATTCGACCGCTACCTGTACGAGCGGTACGAGAGCCACCGCGTCGAGATGCACCGGGTGCTGTCGATCTGGCTCGATGTCGCCGGGGATGCCGCGGCGGCGCGCGGAATCCCCCTGGTACTGGGCGAGGGGTGGGTGGGCTACACGCCGCTTCGCAGCTGGTTCGAAGAGGGACCCGTCGGCGCGGCGTACTGTCGCTTCGCCGTCGCGGAGTCGGCGCGGGTGGGTGCGTGGGGCACGCTCGTGTGCTCGAACGCCGCGCCGCACCATCCGATGTGGGGAGAGACCGCACTCCAGCAGGAATGCAACGAACTGTTCATCCAACGCCGGACACAGCAGTGATCCGGCCATCGTCGAGGAGGACGATCATGGCAGATAAGTGGGAGATGTCACGGCGCGGGTTCCTGGTGAGCTCGCTGGGCGCGGGGGCACTGCTGCTCTCGTCGTGCGCCACGGGCGGTACGGGTCCCGGCGGCGGGGGAGGCGGCGGTGGCATCGTGCTGCAGTCCTCGCTCTCGGATCCGGCACCGAAGAAGGCGCTCGAGAAGCTCGTCGCCGACTACAAGTCAGGAGGGGTCACCCTCAACACGGTCGCGATCGAGCAGTTCCGCGCGCAGCTGTCGACGTACCTGACCTCGGCGAACCCGCCGGACGTGCTCACCTGGTACGCCGGCTCCGTCGCGCGCGACTATGCGAGCAAAGGCCTGCTGCTGGACATCTCCGATCTCTGGGAGGGGACGGGTGCGGCATCCGGCTACTCCAAGGCGCTCAAGGACCTCTCCACCTCGGATGACGGCAAGCAGATCTTCATGCCGACCAACTACTACTGGTGGAGCGTGTTCTTCCTGAAGTCGCATTTCAAGGAGTGGGGCGTGCAGCCGCCGACCACGTGGGACGAGTTCATCTCGCTCTGCGACAAGCTCAAGAAGGACGGCATCCACCCGCTGGCCAACGGCATCGGGTCCACGCCCTGGATGGCATCGGGCTGGTTCGACATCCTCAACCTGCGCGTCAACGGTGCCGACTTCCACAAGGAGCTCCTCGCAGGCAAGCACTCCTTCGACAGCGCTGAAGTGCGCAAGACGATGTCGTACTACGCGCAGCTCGTGCCGTACTTCGACCCGAACATGGCCTCGTACGCCTGGCAGGATGCGGTGACGCCGCTCGTGCAGGGCAAGGACGCCATGTATCTGACGGGTGCGTTCATCAGCCAGAACATCACCACCGGCGACCCCGACGACCTCGACTTCTTCACGGTGCCGGTCATCGACCCGTCGGTCCCGCGTGCCGAGGAGGCGCCGACGGACGGCTACTTCGCCAGCGCCAAGACGAAGGACCCGAAGGCGACGAAGGAGTTCCTGTCGTTCCTGGCCAGCCCCGAGTCGCAGCAGCAGTTCATCGAGGCATCCCAGTCGTCGAATCTGCCCACCTCGCCCGACGTCGACGCCAGCAAGTTCTCTCCACTGGTGAGGAAGGGGCTGGAGATGCTGAACAGCACCGAGCAGATCACGCAGTTCTTCAACCGCGACTCCTCCGACGCGCTGCAGACCACGGCGGATGCCGCACTGACGAAGTTCCTCGCTCAGCCCAAGGACGTCGACGCCATCCTCAAGGAGTGGCAGACAGCCGCTCAGCGGGTCTTCGACGCGTGAGCACCATGACTGCCGGCAGGACGGACGACGCCACGTCCCTGATCACGACGGGGCGGAGGCGCCGCGGACCCCGGCGGGTTGCTCCGCTGGTGTGGGCGTTCCTGCTCATCCCGCTGGTCATCGAACTCGCGCTCGTCTTCTGGCCGGCGGTCAACAGCTTCTACATCTCGCTGACGAAGTGGAACGGCGCGGGCACCCCGGAGTTCATCGGGTTCAAGAACTTCGAGAACCTGCTGAGCGACCCGGTGTTCGGCACAGCCTTCGTGAACAACGTGATCTGGGTGATCGGGTTCGGCGGTGCCTCGGTGGCTCTCGGCCTGGCGCTGGCCGTCGCGCTGAACAAGCCGCGCCGCGGTGTGGGGTTCTACCGCAGCGCGATCTACCTGCCCATGGTCTTCTCCCTCGCCGTGACCGGCCTGTTCTGGCGGCTGCTGTACCAGCCGGACGGTGCGGTCAACACGTTCCTCGGCCTGATCGGTCTGGAGAGCTGGGAGAAGCAGTGGCTGGCCGACCCGAACCTCGCCCTCTACGCGGTGCTCATCGCCGCCGTGTGGCGCCAGGTCGGCTACATCATGGTGCTCTACCTCGCAGGGCTCAAGGGCGTGGATCCCGCTCTGGAAGAGGCCGCGGCTGTCGACGGGGCCAGCCCCTGGCAGCGCTTCTGGCGCATCGTGATGCCGCAACTGAAGGGAGTCAGCTCGATCGTGTTCGCCGTAACGGTGATCGACTCGCTGCGCACCTTCGACATCGTGTGGGCCATGACCCGCGGCGGCCCGTACAACTCCTCGCAGCTGCTGTCGACGTACATGTACCAGACGAGCTTCAGCGTGGTGGATCTGGGATACGGCTCGGCGATCGCCGTGGTGATCTTCCTGCTGGCGATCCTGTTCATCATCGGATATCTGGTTCGGGCATCGAAGGAGGAGGACTGAGATGAGCGCCACGACCGTCACCGCTTCGGTGACACCCGCCCCCTCGGCATCCGCTGCGCCGGTGCGGCGCCGCCGCCGGCCCTGGATCTTCCACGTCGTCATGACGCCGATCGCGCTCCTCTGGATCCTGCCGCTCGCGTTCGTCGTGCTGGTGGCTTTTCGCACCTTCGCCGACCTGACCTCCAACGGGCTGGGCTCATTGCCGCAGTCCTTCACGCTCGAGGGGTTCGTGACGGTCTTCCGGGACGGACTCGGCGGCGGGCAGGCGCTGATCAACAGCGTCATCGTCACCGGTTTCACCGTGGTGTTCTCGCTCCTGCTGGCCTCCTGGGCGGCGTTCGCGCTCAGCAAGCACAACATCCCCGGGCGGCGCGCGGTGCTGCTGGTGATGCTGGCGGGAAACCTGCTGCCACCGCAGATCCTGCTGATCCCCGTCGCGCGCATCTGCGAGAGCCTCGGCATCGCCGACACGCTGCTCGCCCTGATCATCGTGCAGGTCGCCTTCGGCCTGGGGTTCTACACATTCGTGCTGCACGGCTTCATGCGCTCCCTGCCCGGTGAGATCTTCGAGGCGGCTCGGGTCGACGGCGCAGGCCCACTGCGCACCTATCTGCAGATCGCGATGCCGCTGTGCCGGCCGTCGCTCGCCGCGCTCGCCGCACTGGCCACGACCTGGGTCTGGAACGACCTGCTCTGGGCGCTGACCGTGCTGCGCAGCGAGTCGAAGTTCCCGATCACCGCCGAGCTGCTGAATATCCAGGGCGGCTTCGTCAGTCAGTGGAACGTGGTCGCGGCCGGCGCCGTGATCGCGGCGATCCCCACCGCCATCGTGTTCTTCGTGTTCCAGAAGCAGTTCGTGTCGGGTCTCGCGATCGGATCGGGTAAGTAGATGAACAGGCCGCAGTGGACGCTCCGCACGGCGCGGACGCAGTACGTCATCAGCCTCGCCGCCGACGGGCGCAGCGTCGTCCTGGATCATTGGGGTGCTCCGCTGGAGCGGGCGCCCCGGTACGAGCAGCCGGAGCGGGTGCTGAGCCACGTCACAGAGACCGATGCGCTCCCCGTCGAGTACGCGTCGGACGGTCAGCGGCACACTGCTTTCACCGAGTTGCGCGTCGAGCGCGGCGACGCGGGCACGGGCGCGATCTGGACCTTCGACGGATCGGCGCAGGTGGTGACGGATGCCGCCGGCGACGAGCTGCTGCTGACCGCGGTCGACGAGACCGCGACTCTGCGGCTCGAGCTGCGGTACCGCACTCATCACGCGCACGACGTCATCGCCCGGCGGATGCTGATCATCAACGACGGGCCGGACACGGTCACTCTGCCCCGGGCGTTCTCGGCGGGCTGGAACCTGCCGATCGGTCAGCGCGCGCGGGTCGAGTACCTCGCCGGCTCGTGGTCGAGAGAGTTCCAGCGCCGCAGCATCGATCTCGACTGGGGCACGTTCTCGATCGGCAGCAGCGACGGCATCACCGGCTTGCGCTTCAGCCCCGTGGTGGCCGTCAACGGCCTCGACGACCACGAGCACGCGGCCCGCTGCGCACCTGCAGCCGGCTACGGCATCGCCCTGGCGTGGAGCGGATCGTGGCGGATGCAGGTGGAGGCATCCCCCGTCGGCGAGCACGTGCGCGTTTCGGCGGGAGTCGACGATCACACCACGACCGTCACCCTGCTGCCGGGGGAGCGGTTCGAGTCGCCCGACAGTCTCGGCGTCTTCAGCGCGGAGGGCGCGGTCGAACTGCCGCAGCGCTGGCACGAGTACCAGCGCACCCTGCGTCGTGAGGTCGACCGGCCCGTCGTCTACAACTCGTGGATGGCAACTGAGTTCGACGTGACCGTGCAGCACCAGTCGCAGCTCGCGCGTCTGGCGGCGGACATCGGCGTGGAGACCTTCGTCGTCGACGACGGCTGGTTCCTCGGACGCACCAGCGACAGGACCGGACTGGGCGACTGGACTCCCGACCCCGCCAAGTTCCCGCACGGGCTCGCCGAGCTCGCCGACCTGGTCGGGGAGCTCGGAATGGACTTCGGGCTCTGGGTCGAACCGGAGGCCGTCAGCCCCACCAGCAGGCTGTTCGCTGAGCATCCCGACTGGATCCACCGCGCCGAAGGGCGCCCCCTGCTCACCGTCCGCAACCAGTACGTGCTCGACTTCGGCCGACCTGAGGTCGTCGAGTGGGTCGAGCGGATGCTGCGCGACGTGCTGGGCTCCGCCCGCATCCGCTATTTGAAGTGGGACATGAACCGCACCGTCTCCGATGGCGGGCGCGCCGGCGATCCGCACGGCCGCGAGTGGGCGGTGCAGCACGCACGCGGCTATCACCGGGTGATGGACATGCTGCGGCGGGAGTTTCCCGAGGTCGTGGTCGAGGCGTGCGCGTCCGGCGGCGGACGCATCGACAACGCGGTTCTGGCCGTGTCGGACGTGGTCTGGCCGAGCGACGAGGTCGGAGCGCGCGACCGCCTTGTGATCCAGGACGGCTACCTGCGGGCGTACCCGGCGTGGGCGATGAGCTCCTGGGTGAGCGAGGACGGCGGTCACCGGGACCGCCGACCGGTGACTCTCGGGTACCGCTTCGCCGTATCGATGTGCGGGATCCTCGGGATCGGGGCCGACCTGCTCGCCTGGTCGGCGGACGAGCGCTCCGAGGCGGCGCGCATGACTGCGTTCTACAAGGACGTCCGCCGGATCGTGCAGGACGGCAGCGTCCGCACCACGGGAGCACCCGACCGCGACCTGTACACGGTGACGTTCCGCGGACCGGACGATGACCCACGGGTGCTCGTCTTCGTCTTCGACAGCGACCGGGATCGCGCCAGGGACCGCGAGTTCCCGCGCGTGCACCCCGACGGTCTCGCGCCGAGCGTGTCATACCGGGTGGAGACCACCGGAGAGACCGTGACCGCGGAGTCAGCCGCAGCCTTCGGCGTGCGGGTGCCGTTCGCGTGGGCCGCCGACGCAGAAGTGCTGGTGCTGACACCGGCAGGGTGAGCACGGGTGAGGGGATGCCGCCAGGCGGCGGTGTCGATCATGCCCGGACAGAGGATTCGAACAAGGAAGGGTGGCCGCAAGATGCCCCGCAGTGAGATCGTGCCCGACGAGATGATGCGTGCTGAGCCGGTGCGCCCGGTGCGCCCGGTGCGGGATGAGCGCGACGTGCGCCCGCCCGCCGAGCTCCAGGCGCGCCTGGACGCGGGCGAGGCGATCGTGTGGGAGTCCGTGCTGACGCTGCCCACCTACGAGCCGGACGAGCCGGTGCGGTTCCCGATGTACCTCGACAACCGGGTGTACCAGGGCTCGAGCGGGCGGGTCTACCCGATGCCCTTCGTCGAAGGCGTGGCCCGCGAACCCGTCGACCACGACTGGCGAGCGGTGCATCTCGAGAACGCGTACATCCGGGTGACGGTGCTGCCCGAGCTCGGCGGACGCATCTACACCGGCTACGACAAGACCACCGGCTACGACTTCTTCTACCGCAATCACGTCATCAAACCGGCTCTCGTGGGCCTCGGCGGGCCGTGGATCAGCGGCGGTGTCGAGTTCAACTGGCCGCAGCATCACCGGCCCGGCACCTATCTGCCCACGGATGCCGACCTCGTCCTCGCTGACGACGGATCGGCGACCGTCTGGTGCCGCGATCATGATCCCTTCGCGCGGATGAACGGGATGCACGGCATCCGCCTGCACGCCGACCGGTCGGTGGTCGAGATCCTCGGCACCTTCCACAACCGCACCGAGCAGCCGCAGACCTTCCTCTGGTGGGCCAACGCAGCAGTGCGGGTGCACGACGACTACCAGTCCTTCTTCCCGCAGGATGTCGGCTTCGTCGCCGACCACGCGCGCCGAGCAATCACGTCGTTCCCCGCGGCGGACCGCCCGTACTACGGCGTCGACTACGCCGCTCGCGGGCAGGAGACCCCGGGCGCGGATCGGATCGACCGCTACGCGAACATCCCCGTGCCCACCTCGTACATGGTCGTCGAGACCAAGGGCGAGTTCTTCGGCGGTTACGACCATGCGGCGGGCGCAGGAGTGGTGCACTGGGCCGACCGCCGTGTCTCGCCGGGCAAGAAACAGTGGACCTGGGGTGATTCGCTGTTCGGGCACGCCTGGGACCGGCATCTGACCGATGGCGACGGTCCCTACGTCGAGCTGATGGCGGGCGTCTACACCGACAATCAGCCCGACTTCACCTGGCTGCGACCCGGCGAGGTCAAGCGGATGCGCCAGGTGTGGTTCCCCATCCCCGCGATCGGCATCGCCCATCAGGCGAACGAGGATGCCGCGGTGCACGTGTCCTTCGACGAGCCCGCCGTCGTCTCGGTGCGCACGGCCGTGACGCGGCCGATGCGCGCAGCCGTTCGGGTGTCGGTGGGCGGGACCGAGCTCGACGCGCACGAGGTGACTCTCGAGCCAGGACAGGTCGACACGCATCTCATCGCGCTGCCCGAAGGGGCGGATGCCGCTGCCGTGCGCGTGCAGCTCGACGAGGGCGGTCACACGGTT
>Ga0160443_100100_pt1 | contig 136825 bp, 122 predicted proteins | sample HID1972I_E1MG_FD_108244 | JGI IMG/M metagenome (GOLD analysis project Ga0160443, IMG submission 108244) | Enriched pill bug-associated microbial communities from UW Madison campus, WI, USA - HID1972I_E1 MG | ecosystem: Host-associated > Arthropoda: Insects > Digestive system > Unclassified ... | reverse complement strand
CAAGATGTTTAGAAATCAGTTCAGAGGGGTCAGGAATGTGGAATTCTTCCTCTACAGGCTCACTCAACTTTATGCTTAGAAGTGAAAATCAAGTACTCACCCCACAGCTTTTGGCATTGATCCGAAAATAGATAACCTGCAGCGTGGAAGGGAAATTTTCGGGCATAAAAAAAGGAGGCTTTAACCTCCTTTTCTACTTTGACTTGCTTTTCAGCGGTCCGGACGGGACTCGAACCCGCGACCCCATGCGTGACAGGCATGTATTCTAACCAGCTGAACTACCGGACCATCTTTCCCGTTTGGGTGTGCAAATATAGCTCGAATCTCTAACTTTACAACATAAATTTACAATTATTTAAAATATCTCTGATAATCAGGGAAATAATTTTCAATTTAATTTCATTTAGGCTGTTGCTCCCTCTTTCATTTTCTCGGCGTTCTCTGCAAATTGTAGCGCATCGATGATTTCCTGAATGTCGCCATCCATTATTGCCGGAAGATTATACATAGTTAAACCAATTCGATGCTCGGTAACGCGTCCCTGAGGGTAATTATAAGTTCTGATCTTTGCAGATCTGTCGCCGGTAGATACCATAGTCTTCCTTTTAGCTGCGATATCTCCGGTCTGCTTCTGCACTTCAAGATCGTATAACCTGCTACGAAGCATTTCCATTGCGCGTTCGCGGTTACCCAGCTGAGAACGCTCGATCTGGCAGACAACTACCATACCAGAAGGCTTATGCGTTAGCTGTACCTTTGTTTCAACCTTATTTACGTTCTGACCACCAGCACCACCCGAACGGGAGGTCTGCATTTCCACATCAGCCGGGTTCAAATAGAAATCAACTTCTTCAACTTCAGGCAAAACAGCGACTGATGCGGCAGAAGTATGTACCCTGCCCTGTGTTTCCGTATCGGGAACACGTTGCACGCGGTGAACACCTGATTCGTATTTAAGCTGTCCGTATACATCTTCGCCTGTAACTTTCAGGATAACCTCCTTATAGCCTCCGGCTGTTCCTTCTGTAACGTCCATTGTCTCTACGCGCCAACCTTTCTTTTCGAAGAAGCGGGTGTACATTCTATAGAGGTCACCGGCAAAAAGAGCCGCCTCATCCCCACCTGTACCACCTCTGATTTCAATTACTGCATTTTTAGCATCCTCCGGATCTTTAGGAATCAGCATGAGGCGGATCTGGCTCTCCATCTCATCTTTCTTAACAAGAAGTTCGTCAAGCTCCATCTTGGCCATCTCGCGTAGCTCTTCATCCTTCTCGCTTGTTAAGATTTCGCGGTTTGCCTCGATGTTCGATACAACGTTCTTGTATATTTTATATTCGTCAACGATCTTTCCAAGATCTTTATAGTCCTTGTTCAGCTGAGCATAACGTTTCATGTCGCTCATGGTTGACGGGTCACTCAATTCCCGTTCTACTTCTTCCCAGCGAAGTTTGATGGCTTCTAATTTATCTAGCATGATCTAATTTAAAAACAGCGTCAATTATGAATGAATAGGTGCTGTATATCGCATTTGGTAAACAACAGAACGATATGCCTGTGTTTAATTTTCAAAAATAAGGCTTTTTAAATAAAAAAGTAAAACCGCCGCGGATTATGCCTTCTTTTCAAAGTAACAGAGCGAAAGATCGTTACCGTCGAACACAGCATAGGTATTGTAGTTGATCCATTCTCCAAGATTAACGTAACGACTTAAGGGACTCAATGTAATATCCAGGGGAAGATGACGGTGTCCGAAGACAAAATAGTCGAAGTGCTCTTTTTGAAGCATCTCCTTGCTATACTGTACCAGCCACTCGTGTTGCTCGTGAAGGAAAGTCTCCTTTTTAGCGCCGGCAATACGACTATGCCCCGACCAGGCCCTTGCGATGCCTATACCAAGATTGGGATGAATCCTTGCGAATAACCATTGGCAAAGACTACTTCTGAATATTTTCTTGAGAATCTTGTATTTGCCATCGCCAGGACCAAGACCATCTCCATGATGAATATAAAAACGTTTTCCGTTCCTCTTGATGGCCAGTTCATCGGATATGATATTGACTCCGATCTCTTCTTTGAGATAGCCAAACATCCACATGTCGTGGTTGCCTTTGAACATGGTTATTTTAACTCCTTTGTCTGAAAGCTCCGCCAGTTTCCCCAAAAACCGAATGTACCCTCTTGGAACTGCATGTTTGTATTCGAACCAGAAGTCGAAAATGTCTCCTACGAGGTAGAGTTCAGCCGCGTCTTCTTTTATAAAATCAAGCCAGCGAACTATTCTATCTTCTCTCTCTCTGCTTTGTGCATAATTGGCGGTTCCGAGATGAAAATCGGAGGCGAAATAGATTTTATTGCGTAAAGACATGGGATAAAGGTAGTATTATGCCAAATAAGATCAATAGTTTCAATGAAAAGACTATTTCATACATTTGACGTTATAGTAATTTCCATACACAAAGAACACTAGATGAAAAGGCTCTTTACATTAATCCTTGCTTCCGGAATTTCATATTCCGGATTCGCACAAAATACTCACTCTAAAATGCTCAACTACCCCAAGACTAAGAAAGACAACACGAAAGACACGTATTTTAACACCGTTGTTGAGGATCCTTATCGTTGGCTCGAAAATGACCGGGCGGACGATACTAAGGCTTGGGTAACTGAACAAAACAAGGTTACACAGGGATATTTGTCGAAAATTGACTTCCGGGACAAGATTAAAAGTAGGCTCGAAACGCTCTGGAATTATGAGCGGATAAGTGCACCGACTAAAGAGGGTGACTATATATATTTTTCGAAAAACGACGGACTTCAGAATCAGTCGGTTGTCTACCGTCAGAAAAAGGACGGGGTACCGGAAGTGTTTCTGGATCCGAACAAGTTTTCTGCAGATGGAACGACGTCATTGGCGGGCCTGGACTTCACGAAGGACGGCAGTCTTGCTGCATATCAGATCTCTGAAGGAGGCTCTGACTGGCGTAAAGTGATTGTTTTAAAAACAGCGGACAAGAGCATCATCGGGGATACGCTGATTGACGTAAAGTTTAGCGGAATTGCATGGAAGGGTAATGACGGTTTTTATTATAGCAGTTATGAGAAACCTAAGGGAAGTGAGCTTTCGGCAATGACGCAGCATCACAGATTGTATTATCATAAGCTGGGCACCCCGCAGAGTGAAGATGTTCTGATATTCGGCGGAGAGAAGACGCCAAGAAGATATATTGGCGCGTCTATAACGGAAGACGAGCGTTTTCTGGTGATTTCGGCAGCTAACTCAACATCCGGAAACGAATTATACATTCAGGATCTTAAAAACCCTTCGGGAAAGATCGTTAATGTGGTTTCGGATATGACCAATGAACATCAGGTCCTGGATGCAATAGGCAACACGCTTTATATTGAAACGAATCTCAAAGCACCAAATAACAGGGTTGTTAAGGCTGACTTTACCGACCCGTCTTCGAAAAACTGGGTCGACGTGATTCCTGAAACTGAGAATGTGCTCAGTGTACGTACAGGTGGAGGTAAACTGTTCGCAAACTACCTGAAGGATGCAACCTCCCTGATTATGCAATATGATATGAACGGAAAACTGGAACGTACTATTGACCTGCCAGGTGTAGGTACTGCGTCAGGATTCGGAAGCAAAAAGACAGAGACCGAGTTGTACTTCACGTTTACCTCGTATGTATATCCTGCGACAATATTCAAGTATACTATTGCTGATGGCAAGTCTGAACTGTATAAAAAGTCAGGCGTTAAGTTCGACCCATCGCTTTATGAATCAAAGCAGGTTTTCTACAATTCAAAGGATGGTACCAAAGTACCGATGATTATTACTTACAAAAAAGGGCTCAAGCTCGATGGTACCAACCCGACTATGCTGTATGGTTACGGCGGGTTCAACGTGAGCCTGACTCCTGCATTCAGCACCTCTAATATTATTTTGCTGGAACAGGGTGGAATATACGCTGTAGCGAATTTACGTGGTGGTGGCGAGTACGGTGAGAAGTGGCACATTGCCGGAACCAAACTCCAAAAGCAGAATGTATTTGACGACTTCCTCACTGCCGCTCAATATCTGATTGACAATAAGTACACGTCGAGTGCCCGCCTTGCTATCGCAGGTGGTTCTAATGGTGGACTTCTTGTAGGTGCAGCGATGACACAGCGCCCCGATTTGTTCAAGGTAGCATTCCCTGCAGTGGGTGTTCTGGACATGTTGCGTTACAACAAGTTTACTGCAGGCGCTGGCTGGGGATATGATTACGGAACGGCAGAAGATTCTAAAGAGATGTTTGAATATCTGCTGAACTATTCTCCTTATCATGCATTGAAAAAGAACGTAGCTTACCCAGCAACGCTTGTTACAACTGCTGACCATGATGACCGGGTTGTACCGGCACATTCATTTAAGTTTGCGGCACGTCTGCAGGAATACCATACGGGAAGCAATCCGGTACTGATCCGGATTGAGACAAAGGCTGGTCACGGTGCTGGAAAATCAACGGCTCAGGTAATTGCTGAACAGGCCGATAAATGGGCATTCATGTTTTATAACATGGGTCTTACCGTAAAATAGCCCCTGAGATGAATCCGTACGAACAGAAACGACGTTGGAAATTCCTGCTGCTGGCTTTCGCGCTTGTCATCGCGTCAGCCTCGCTTTGGTATACAAATTACCTGGTGAAGAACATTGCCGTTTCGGAGCGTACGCGTGCTGAGGTATGGGCGATGAGTTTTAAGAAGATCATTGAGATTGAGGACATCAACGATGAGTACCTTACTGTGATCTTTTCTATTCGCGATAGCTTGTCTATGCCAACTATCGTCACTGATGAGCGGGACAGTATTATCTATTGGAGAAGCCTTGATAGCACTAAGACGAATTTCCAGGTAGAAGAAAACGGAAGAGAGTCAGCTATATTTACGAGGAAGATCCATGATCCAGGGTACTTCAAAGCGCAGCTGACGGAAATGAAACGCCAGCATATTCCTATTGTTATCATTAAGGAGGATGGTGAAAAGTGGTTTGTTTACTATAAAGACTCTCAACTTTTGACGCAGCTAAAGGTCTTCCCTTACATCCAGCTCATGGTAATCGGCTTGTTTCTGATGGTTGCCTATACGGTTTTCAGCTCGTCAAGACGATCGGAACAGAATCTGGTATGGGTGGGTATGGCCAAGGAAACGGCCCACCAGCTTGGTACGCCTATATCGTCGCTTATGGCCTGGATTGAGCTGCTTAAATCGAAGTTCGATGCAGAAGAGGATCCGCTTATACTTGAGATGGAGAATGATGTGCACCGCCTGGAAATGGTTGCAGACCGTTTTTCAAAGATTGGCTCTACGCCTAACTTGCACAGTCATCCGGTATATGCGGCAATTAAGGAGTATGTTGATTATTTCAAGGTACGCACGAGCGACAAAATTAAGCTCAAGGTAACCGGAGACCATGAGGTAGAGGCGCTTATGAATATCCCTCTATTTGAATGGGTGATTGAGAACCTAATGAAAAACGCTGTGAATGCTATTGAGGGCGAAGGCTCTATAGAGGTAAAGGTGATTGAGAACCTGGTAAAAGAGCAGGTGTTCATTGATGTGATCGATACCGGAAAAGGCATCCCCAGGTTGAAGTTTGAAACGATTTTCCAGCCTGGTTATACCACCAGGAGGAGAGGCTGGGGACTGGGGCTCTCACTGACCAAGCGGATAATTGAGAATTACCACAAGGGGCTCATTTTTGTTAAAGATTCGGAACCGGGAAATGGTACAACAATCCGGATTGTGTTGAAGAGCAGTACGCGGTATGAACCGGCCACCGACTAACTGGTGGAACAAAATGTATTAATTTCAAAACAATAACAGAACATAAAGTTTATTAAACGATATTTAGCGCAAACACGTAAATCGGCGATGCATCTTCTTTTTTTGGGAAACTATAATTAGATTTGCGTTCCAAAAAACACATTATAACAATGAGTTCAGTAGAAATTACTAAAGACACCTATCTGCACTGGTACGAATCGATGTTGCTTATGCGCAAGTTCGAGGAGAAGACCGGACAATTATATGGACAGCAGAAAATCAGAGGTTTTTGTCATTTATATATCGGACAGGAAGCTGTTGTAGCAGGTACCATGTCTGTGCTAAAACCTGAAGATTCTTTGATCACTGCATACCGGGATCACGCACACGCAATTGCGAAGGGCGTTTCTCCAAACGCTGTAATGGCCGAGATGTATGGAAAGGCCACCGGAAGCTCTAAAGGAAAAGGTGGATCTATGCATATTTTCAGCAAGGAACATAAATTTTTTGGCGGGCACGGAATTGTTGGTGGTCAGATTCCTCTTGGTGCTGGAATTGCTTTTGCTGAGCAGTACAATGGCACTGATAGTGTTTGTGTTTGTTATATGGGAGACGGAGCTGTAAGACAGGGTGCCTTAAATGAAACCTTCAATATGGCGATGATATGGAAGTTGCCTGTAATCTTTGTTTGCGAGAACAACGGGTACGCAATGGGAACTTCAGTTGCGCGTACGACAAATATGGAGGATATCTACAAGATTGGACTTGGTTTTGATATGCCTTGTGCCCCTGTAGATGGAATGGATCCTGTAGCGATGCATAATGCAATGGACGAAGCTGTTCAGCGTGCTCGTGCCGGTGAAGGACCTACTTTCCTGGAAGCCCGCACTTACCGTTACAAGGGTCACTCTATGTCTGACCCGGCTAAGTACAGAACTAAAGAGGAGCTTGAGAACTACAAATCTAAAGATCCTATAGGTGTTGTTAAGTTGGCTATTGTTGAAAACAATTATGCTGATGATGCCTGGTTTGAAGAAATCGATAAAAAAATAAAAGCTATTGTTGAGGAATCGGTGAAATTCGCTGAAGAGTCTCCTTGGCCTGATCCTTCCGAGACTTATACTGACGTATATGTTCAGGAAGATTATCCTTTTATCAGAAACTAGATTAATTGTCAGACAAACAAACCGTACGAAAACATGGCTGAAGTAGTTAAAATGCCCAAAATGAGCGACACCATGACAGAAGGTGTTATCGCTAAATGGCATAAAAAAGTTGGTGATAAAGTGAGCACAGGTGACCTGATTGCTGAAGTTGAAACCGACAAAGCAACAATGGATTTTGAATCCTATCAGGAAGGTACCCTGTTATATATCGGAGCTGAGGAAGGCTCAACTGTTCCTATCGATGCAGTTATTGCTGTATTGGGCGAAGAAGGTGAAGATTACAAATCTGCGTTAGAAGGTAGCTCAAATGGAGATACTGAAAAAGCTGATTCAACTGCCGAGACAGGTGACAAACCTGAAACTAAAACGCCTGATAATGATTCTGAAGCTGAATCTGCTTCTTCAGATGAGGGCGTAGATCCGGAATCTGTAGGCGCAACAGTGATTCGTATGCCTTTACTGAGTGATACGATGACTGAGGGCGTTATTGCCGAGTGGCATAAGAAGGTTGGTGATGAAATTAAAAGTGACGATACTTTAGCTGACGTTGAAACAGATAAGGCGACAATGGAAGTTACTGCATATGCTGAAGGTACATTGCTTTACATTGGCGTTGAAAAAGGCCAGGCTGCTAAAGTAAATGATGTAATCGCTATTGTAGGTAAAGAAGGTACAGATGTACAATCGCTGTTAAAAGGCGGCTCTAAACCTAAGGCTTCAGAAGCAAAAGCGGAAGAGCCTAAAGCAGAAGCTAAGAAAGAAGAAGGAGCGGTCAGCTCATCTTCGGATGCTGATTCAAGAGTTAAGGCATCTCCTCTTGCTAAAAAGATTGCTAAGGATAAAGGCATTGACCTGTCTCAGGTTAAGGGAAGCGCTGAAGGTGGTCGTATTGTAAAGAAAGACATTGAGAGCTTCAGTCCTGCCGCAAAAGCTCCGGCTGCTGCTGAGGCTCCTACTAAGGAATCTAAACCTGCAGCTCCTTCAATTCCTCAGTTTATTGGCGAAGAAAAATATACTGAGAAACCGGTTACTCAAATGAGAAAGACTATTGGCAAGAGATTGTCTGATAGCCTCTTCACTGCTCCTCACTTCTACGTGACCATGTCTATCGATATGGATAGCGCTATCGCCGCTCGTGCGAAGATGAATGAGTTTGCTCCAGTTAAGATCTCTTTCAATGATATTGTGATCAAGGCTGTGGCTGTGGCGTTGAAGCAACATCCTAACCTGAACTCTTCATGGAGAGGCGACAAGATCCGTTATAACGAGCACGTGAACATTGGCGTTGCCGTTGCAGTGGATGAAGGTCTGCTTGTTCCTGTGGTTCGCTTTGCGGATGGAAAATCCCTTTCTCATATCTCTGCTGAAGTGAAAGACTTTGCTCAGAAAGCGAAGAACAAAAAGCTTCAACCTGCAGATTGGGAAGGATCTACATTCACGATTTCTAACCTGGGAATGTTTGGTGTAGACGAATTTACAGCTATCATCAACTCTCCTGACGCTTGTATCCTCGCTATCGGTGGTATTGCTCAGGTTCCTGTGGTTAAGAATGGTGCAGTGGTTCCGGGTAACGTAATGAAGGTTACGCTTAGCTGCGATCACAGAGTGGTTGATGGTGCACAGGGTGCTGCATTCCTTCAGACGCTTAAGGCTCTGATCGAAGAACCAGTAAGATTATTAGTTTAATAAGCGGAGGTTTAAACAGCCTCTCTATAAATAGGAAGAGCGATCAGTTGATGATCGCTCTTTTTTGCTTTATGCGCGTTCCCACTTTATCTTCTTGCCAAAGCCTAATGTGTTGTCTGTAAATTTTATCCAGCTCAATTCGATAGTCCATATTTCTCCTCCCATGGCAAGAGCAAATGGATATTTTGCATAGTACGTTTTCTTTAAGTCTGAAAGACACTGACTTTCCGGTTCAACCAGCTTGCCTTTGAATTGAATACCTTTTATCTTCCCCGTCTGCAGCTTATCAGGTAACACGGAACCGCCAACGAGATTGTTCAGGAGAGCTTGCTGGATATGATCTGTCTGCTCGGACGACTTAAACACCACCATGTTATGCTCTTCGCTATAGGCATAAAAGCAGGTTGAGCAGTAAGGCTGATCTTGCGCGCTTGTAGCCAGTGTAAAGACTGTTTGAGCTTTGAAAAAGCTGGCGATCAGGTGATCTGGTTTGGCGGATTTAGGTGATGGTTGTTCCATTATATTAATTCTACTTTTATACAATTTACAGGGCAATGTGCCGCTGCTCTCAAGTTATCGTCCAACTCATCGGGCGTTACCCGGATACTGAAGATGCCTTTCTTTTCTATACCCTGAACAAGTGTTACCTTCCCATCCTTTCTCGAAATGCGCCATCGGTAGGCTGCCGCCTCTACGCAGGCGTTACAGCCGATACAATTTATACGATGCTGCGTAATTCGTACCATCAGACTTCCTCCAGCTTATACAATTTATCTGAAGGCCTGACTTTGTCTTTCAGTGGAATAGAGAAGGTCTCTCCTTTTTTTACTGATTCCCTCGTCTCGTTGTCTACCCTAATCTCCTCTACTGTTGACCAAACAACGCCGGTGGTAGGCCCTGTTATCATAATTCTGGCACCTGTTTTCAGGGAGTGAGCATCAAGCTGAAACTCGGCAACGGCTGACTTATCAAAGTACTTCAGTCCGCGTCCGATATAGGTTTTCTTTTGGGTAGCTTTAGAACCGTATACGTCACTCCATTCACCCATTTTTTTACCGAGGTAATAACCGTCCCAGAACCCTCTGTTAAATACCGTCGATAAGCGGGATTTCCAGTCCGCAAACATCGGGGGACCATAAGTTCCGTTGTTGTATGCATCAATTGCTTCGCGGTAGCAGGACACGACTGTATGAACGTAATCCGCACTTCTTCCCCGTCCTTCAATTTTCAGAACGGAGACACCTGCATCGATGATCTTGTCGAGAAAATCAATAGTACACAGGTCTTTGGCAGACATAATATATTCATTGTCTATTTCAAACTCCGTACCATGTTCCTTTTCTGTGACGATATAGCTTTTACGGCAATTCTGGATGCAGGCTCCCCTGTTCGCAGATGCATAGTCTGAGTGAAGGCTGAGATAGCATTTTCCGGAAACAGCCATACACAAGGCACCATGCGAAAAGACTTCCACGCGTACAAGCTCTCCGGATGGACCGGTAATCTGCCGGCGCTCTATATCCCGGGTTATACTGGCTACCTGCATTAAGCTCAACTCCCTGGCCATCACCATCACATCTGCGTATGCTGCGTAAAATTCGATGGTGTCAATATTTGAAATGTTCGCCTGGGTGGAGATATGTACCGGAAAGCCAATTCTCTTTGCGTAGTTAAGTACGGCGTGGTCTGTTGCGATGATTGCTGATATGCCGCCGCTATGGGCTGCATCAACAATCTTCCTCATCAGATTGATATCGTGATCATATAATATAGTATTGAGCGTGATGTAAGGCTTTATTCCTGCTAATTGACAAATCCCAGCTATTTTCGTAAGATCGTCCAGCGTAAAATTGCTGCTGGAACGTGCACGCATATTCAACTGCTCGATTCCGAAATACACAGAATCTGCCCCTGCCTGGATTGCTGCCGTTAGGGATTCGTATGACCCTGCTGGTGCCATCAACTCTATTTTTTCTCTGTACATAAATCGGTATATTGTATACTGCAAAACTTCCCATTTTTTTCATATAAAAATATGACCGGCGTCAGGTATGCTTAAAAAAAAGAGTCCTAATTTTACGCCGCAGTCAACAACTGCAATAAACATGGCACATCCAACAGAACAGACTGACATTAAGCAACTGGGATCTACTTTATTGAACATCGGGGCACTGTTACTAAGTGCAGGAGCCAGTACCGGCCGAACCCGTAAAACGATTAACAGGGTTGCTGATTCATTCGGTTACAGTACAGACCTCCTGATCTCTCATCGTACGATAATGCTTACTATCAGGGATGAGCAAAACGATTATTTTTTTAACAACCTTAAGCGCTCATCTCCGCATGGTGTAAATTTCAAAGTGCTAACCGGTATAAGCCGGCTTAGTTGGCAAGTGGTAGAGGATGGCCTTACTGTACATCAGATTAATGATCAGCTTGGCAGGATTGCTTCACTACCTCACTACCCACGCTGGGCGATATTGCTCTTTGTGGGGCTGGCAGGATCATCGTTCTGCAGGCTCGCAGAAGGGGATGTCCTTGATATGATGGTGGTGTTTTTAGCTACCGTTACAGGCCTGTTTATCCGACAGGAGGTACACCGACTGAATTTCAACCCTTATATATGCATTTACTGTGCAGCACTTACCGCCTCTTTTATTACCGCGTCAGCGCTTAAGTTCGGTAACGGATACGTTCATGAACCTGCGTTTTCAACTTCTGTCCTCTTCCTGATTCCCGGCGTTCCTCTCATTAATTCGTTTTCGGATATGATCGATGGGAACTTAAATAATGCGCTCATCAGGGGGATTAACGGGTTCATAATATCCTTTGCAATTGGACTGGGACTCCTCACATCTATGTTTATTTACGGACTTTGATATGGAATATCTTGTTTTATTAGAGAAATGCATTTGGTTGGGAATGGCTGCGATTGGCTTCGCGGTACTGTTTAACGTTCCTTCAAGAGCTCTTGGCTATATAGGTGTTATGGGCGCCCTGGGGGGCATTGTTAAAGTCTTGATGACACAATATGAGGTAAGCGTTATTCTGGGCACACTGTTTGGTGCTACACTCATAGGCTTTTTGAGTATATCTTTCGCACATAAAACCAACTGTCCCCCACCCGTTCTGGCTATACCTGCAGTTATCCCTATGATACCCGGGAAGTTTGCCTATAAGATGATGATCGGATTAATTAACCTGTCTGGGGATATAGACCAGGCGACTTACACGCACATCATGTCTGAGACGCTTAATAACGGACTGAAGGTCATGTTTATTCTGATGAGTATTGCCGGAGGAGTAGGCATTCCCCTGTTGATCGCCAGAAGAGATACAGCCAAGGGAATGCGCTTAAAAAGAAAGTTCTAGTTCGCCTGCTATCCGCGATACATCAGCTCGTAGTAATGGGCTGCCATTCTTCCAGCTTCGAATGCAGGACTTACGTCGCGGGCACCGTTTTTCACTATCCTGGTCCATACGGCTGGCTTATTGTAGTACATAGGTACGATTACATTTTCTATCTTTTCGAGAAGGCGTTCAGACTCAATACGGTCTTTTTCTTCAGTTGAAAGGTGATCTTCAGCTGGTGGGATTATGAAACTGTTCTCCATGTCTTTGGCAAACTCGGGAATCCATCCATCGGGGATCGAAAGATTGATACTGGCATTCATAGCAGCCGTCATACCGCTGGTGCCTGATGCTTCCCTGTACATCCGGGGATTGTTCAGCCATACATCTGATCCTTTCTTCAGCAGAGCAGAAAGCCCCAGTTCGTACCCGGTCAGCACGGCGCAGTTTGCAAATGGCTTAATCCGGTCTATTATGCTGTTGAACAGGTCTATCGCTCCGTAGTCTTCAGGATATGGCTTGCCGGCCCAAATGATCTGCAAAGGCATAGCCGTATTCTCGATCAGTCTGATAAAGCGGGACCAGTCATTCATGATCATGTCGGCACGTTTGTACCCGGCAAAGCGTCTTGCCCATACTATGGTTAGTACGTCCTCGCTGAAGAGCTTGCCTGTCTGATCAGCTACGACTTTAAAAAGTTGCTTTTTCAGCTCTTTTTTACGGCTTGTTAACAAGGTGTCGTCCTGGGACGCAAGGGCAGACTCCAGGATATCATCTTTCCAGTATGTTTTATTTTGTGCGTTCGTTATTGAGGTAATCTCGCATATACCGGGATTGGATTTCCACATGTCCCGCGATACCACACCATGCAGTTCTGATACCGCATTCGCTTTCCTGGCAAACTTTAGCGCAGCAAGTGTATAATTTAAATGGTCGCCGCCGAGCCCAAGTAATGACTGAACTTCGTGATTCTGGAGTCCGCAAAAGAATGACATGTCCTGAAGTATTGCGTAGCTATGAGACTCGTTGCCTGCAGCTTCAGGAGTGTGGGTGGTAAATACAACGCGTTTCTTCACTTCTTCCAGGCTCTTAAACTTTGAATACAAATGGAAGTTCAAGGACAGGGAATGCCCTTCGTTCATATGATAGATTTCTGTATATCTACCGAGCTGTTCAAGCAGGATTGCGCCTCCAGTACCTAACAAGATAGACTGGGCAATGCGAGTCGCTTCATTGGAATCGTACAATCGGTTGGTGATACTTTTAGACATATCATCGTTTTCCGGAAGGTCAGTGCTCAAAAGGAACAATGGCGCGGAGCCAAAACTATCAGGCCGAAGAAGCCATGCTTTTACGTAGACAGGCGAGTTATGTACAAGGATGGTGAACACAATACCGGTATCTTCAAGAAATGAGTAATTCTTTTCTACATAAGCGGGCTTCATTCTTGCATTTGTATTTCGTTCCTGGTCGTAGTATCCATATTTCCAGAGTATGCCGATACCAATCAAGTTCTGCTTGAGTTCGTAGGCGCTTCTTAAATGCGATCCAGCCAGAAAGCCCAGACCTCCGCTGTATATTTTCAGTGCCTGATCTATGGCAAACTCCATAGAAAAATATGCTACCGGCTTGGAGTAAGCCGGGTCAAATTCGTACGGGAAGATATTCTGTGCGTTAATCATAAAGCAAAATAAGAATTATATTAAAAATCCCATCTTTTCAGACGGGATCTCCAATTATAGTTTGAACGAATTATTCTTTTAAAAAGGCTTTACGCAGTTCTTCTACCTGCTCATTGCTGATTGGCACCATGGATCCGAGAGATGAGCACATCACGAGAGACTTGGCGCTAAATTCAGCTACTTCAAGATAATCGAAGGTTTGTAGTAGCTGGTTACCGGTAACCACCACGCAATCATTCTTAACCAGTACGGCGGGATTGCTTTTGGATACCATATCCGGAATCTCTGTCCTGCCGTTGAACTGCACACCGAAATCAAGTGTATGCACATCTTGCAGGAAAATCCAGCTCTCTGGGATGGTTCTTACGTTGAACGATGCTCCCGTGACCGAGAACGCCATCAGGTAAGGTGACTGGGTAAGAATGATGGAATTGATTTCGGGGTGTTTCTCGTAAATATCCTGGTGCAGGTACGTAGAGCGGCTTGGAACCTTGCCTTTTTCACGCTTACCGTTCTTGATCTGAACTATGTCATCAGGAACCATATCCCAGCGTGGCACATTCGTTGGTGTAATAAGGAAAGTGTCTTGGTCAACACGTGTTGAGATCGTACCGTAAGAACTGATCATCAAGCCTTGAGTACAGGCGCGGCGAACGATCTTACATATCTCAGCACGTTTTTCTCGTTCTGCGGATGAGTGTATAGTCTCATCCATTTCCGGAAGAAGGGCAGGGATCTGATTTTCAAAGGCATTGATATCATCGTCATTCAGATAAGCAGGTTTACCAACTGAATTACCATAGAGAATAGTACGTGCGGAAAACTCCAGCGTTTCAAACCGTTGAAATGTATCGACGAGGTCTGCCCCCCCTACTACTGTCCCATGATTTTCCATAATCACGGCATTATATCCGCGGGTGAACTCTTTAGCTATCTTCGAGCCGAGGGCCTCGCTTCCCGGCAGTTCATATTCGGCATAACCAATTGGTCCGCAAACGTGCTTAGCCTGAGAAATAATATTGGTGTCGGGTATAGTTCTCGCAATGCTAAAAGATACCAGCGCTGGGGGATGAGCATGAATAATTGCTTTAATATCTGGCCTTATCTGATAAATAGCGCGGTGAAAAGGATGTTCAGAAGATGGCTTATGACGACCTACAATGGTTCCGTCTTTTTTAATGCACACGATATCTGTCGGTTGCAACGATCCCTTATCAACAGCCGATGGCGATATCCAGATATCTCCATTGTCGTCAATAATAGAGATATTTCCTCCAGATGTTGTAGTTAATCCCCGTCTGTAAATTCGGGTCATAACCATCGTTATCTGGTCGCGGGGATGCATCAAACGGGTGTCCAAAACTTCATTCATAGCTTATTTATTTATTTGTACAAAGAATAGAAATATCGAAGTGTAAACAAGTGACCATTGTCATTAAATATTACATTATTAGCAATACTATCGCTTAAGCTGCCCATTCAGGTCGACCGAAACATCGAAAGGTTTCAGGTACCTGTTGAAGAGTACGGCAAACTCTCTCCTGGAGACAGGACGCTTCAGATCAAAGCTATCTGGTAGTTTGAACGAGGTCTTCCAACCTTTCTCAACTTCCTTATTTAGCTCCGCTCCGCGTTGAGCCGTAAATTTGATGAGACTTAGCAGTTGTTCCAGGGTTAGCTTGTCAGATTTGTTGTCGAGGAACCATATCTGACTCCTTGAATAGTATTCTTTAACAGGGACGCGTATGTCTTCCGTTGCTATAGAGGAATCTGGATGCAGATAGGTTTTGCCGTTAAGAACATTTCCTTTAATGATTCCGGTAAGAGCAAGTTGTTGGAATGCCAGCGCATTGGAGTCAAGGGCAGCAATGTCGGCAAATTCGATCAGCCAAGACTTATAAGTCATTAATTCGCTCTGAATCAAACGCACATTGAGCTTGTCCGTTGTTGTCTTAAAGAACGCGCAGTAAGCCGCAATGGCCCCCGCAGCCTGTCCAGCTGCATAAGTTTGCTGATTAGCGTTTGTATCGGGGCTGGCATAGACAAAGTTCTTAAAAGATGACAAAAAGAATTTTAAAGGTATAGTTGCCGGAAGGGTCGATGGGGCAACAGGGATTGCAACACTTGTGCGGTAAAGCTGATGAGCATAAGATAATGAATCCGTTGACTTTGCTAAATCTTTTAATCCGACCAAGCCAGCTATCTTCCTGCCGGTCGTAGCATCGATAATAATATCTGTTTTGATGGTAGTATTAGGAATTTGGATCTCCCAGTCTTTCCCAGCCTTCTTCACAGATGATATGGCAGAATTCCTGATTACTGTAAGATTTTTAACGGTATCAGTCCAGCCTTTAAAGATTGTGCCCAGGTATTCGGGAGATAGCGTTTGGTTGCTCTTTACCGGGTACTTTTGCAGCGTTTCAATTTTGTTAAGAAGTTCTTTAGGGATTCCATAGGGACTTTCGCGCTCATTCTGCTTCAGTTCTATTGAAGCGATCGGTCCTTCATCAAGCAGCACTGTCTTGACACCCGAGCGGGCAGCCTGGATGGCAGCAGCAATTCCTGAAGGAGAAGCTCCTACCACCAATACTCCTGGCTTAAGCGACTGTGAAAAAGCGATGGTATGAAAAAGCAGCAGCAGGATACTTAGACACTTTTTTCGTGAGGGCGTATCGATCATTTTGAGAGAAGTCATAGAAGTATGCAATATAACATCAAAAATTTAAAAACTGGCTCTACTAAAAATACTGAACGATAACTTTGCAATCATCGTCAATAAAACAACCCTGAATAAAATTGGTTCATGCAGAGTTGTTTTGAAATTCTTTGTTTAGATAGTTGGATTGTACTTGCTATTCAAGTATCGTATAAGCGAACGCGTCCCAGTGCGGGCCGTATTTTCGAGCCGCAAGGGTTGAGGTAATAATCTTAACACAAGAAGAGAAAACACTTGCTTAAAACAAGTATTGCTCCATATATACGGCTTAGGTGCCCTTAAATTGCCATGAACACCTGATCTTGATTCAGCAGGTTATAGCTTTTCAGTAATTCAGTATACTTTTTTTTCCAATAATCATCGTCTTTTACAGCTATCTCCACTTTGAAAGTTTCTGAAAGCTGAGACTTTTTAATTTCAAATGCAAACTCCTCACTTTTAAAAACGTGAGGTAGCTCTACCGAAAAGTCATGTTTAATTATACATCCAATGCGGTAAATGATTTCAGGCCGCAAATTCGGCTGATTGAACCAATTGTAAACAGATCTTCTGTTCACTTTCATTAATCGAGATATATCACTAATTGAGTGGCCGTCCCGTCTGATTACTTTTTCAACAACTTGTCCGTGATGATTTGCCATGAGAGAACTATTTTAACCAAATTTACAGCTTGAGACTTTCCTTTGATATTCGGTAAACACCTATTTTTATAGATATAATTACTTAGTTATCAAAATGCAATAAATAGCCGAAGTACTTTTTCAAAGGCAAGTATTCCGATGGTCATTTAGCAAAAAGCCCCTATCCGATATCGGATAGGGGCTTTTTGCTAATGCTAAACTTGAATTCAGACTTTATTGGCCACTCTGGCGAGCTTCATTCTTCATTTGATCATTCGCAACGATTACGATTTCAACACGTCTGTTCTGAGCACGACCATCTTCAGTACTATTATCTGCAATAGGCTCAACCTTCCCTTTTCCGGAAATTGTAATACGAGATGCGCTTACCCCATTTGCAACCGCCAAAGACTTAACTGACTGAGCACGTTTCTCAGACAAAGTATAGTTGTAAGAATCGGAACCTACGTTATCGGTGTGTCCTATCACCATAATGTTTGTTTCCGGATTATTCTTCATCGTCGCCGCAAGGCTCGCAACATTTGATACTCCAGCGCTTTTTAGATCAGACTTATTAAAGTCAAAAAGAATTCCATCGGTAAACTTAACAATCAACCCCTCTCCGGTCTTTATAACCTCCGCACCAGGTACGTTCTGCTGAATTTCTTCTGCCTGACGATCCATCTTTCTGCCAATGAAAGCACCTGCGGTGCCACCAATTGCACCACCAATAATAGCACCGACTGCAGTGTTACCGGCTTTCTTACCTATTATTGCTCCTAAAGATCCGCCTGCTGCTGATCCAATAACTGTTCCTTTCTGTGTCTGAGTCATCTGACTACATCCAGATATCACAAATGACGCCGCAGCAATCATAATTGTGTAAGTAGCTAATTTAATATTCATAATCATTAATAATGTGTTTCAAGTTATGTTCAAATATAATGCCATAAAGGAGAGTTCGCTATTCAGGTGTTTCTACGTTATCCCAGCGTAGTTGTTCCAAATACCGTCGGTTAACACTCTCTATTGTGGCTTAAATTCTGGTCATATTTTGACGCAAACATAAATAATATACCGGAGTTGAAACTTCATTTCACAAAAATTAACATCTTCGTCGATATAAATTAAATTACCTTTGCGGCTTGTATAAATTCCAGAAATGATTGCTTCATCATACCTGTTAAGTGCGCTATTACAATTCGTCATTGTCCTTCCATTTTTATTCTTTGGTAAAGGAAAATTTGATAAATCCGAATATCGTTTCCTGGGCATTTTTGCGCTGATGTTTCTTCTGTGGTCAGTAGTAACCAATGGCTTTGCAAATATCATCGTAAATGAAAACCAGAGCTGGAACTGGTTGGGAAAAGCGGCGGGCATGCTGTTAGGGGTATTTTTTGTTTATAGAAACAAGCTTATATCTAAAAGCGAGATAGGCTGGACGATTAAATTAAAAAAGGGCACTGTAATGCCCGTCATTTACACTCTGTTGCTGATTCTTCTTGCTCGCCTGATCATCTACTTGTCTTTCGAAAAGGTGAATCCTCACATCGACCTGGAAACCCTGATATTTCAGGGTTCTCTTGCTGGATTCTGCGATGAATTGATTTTTCGGGGGATTATTCTGGCCCTATTGAACAGGGTTTTTACGGCAAAAGAAGATGTTTTCGGCTACTCTTTAAGCTTCGGCATTCTGATCAGCTCACTACTCTATGGAATTAGTCAGGGCTTCATTCTTCAGGAAGGCTTTCACTTACAGATTAACCCGATCAGAATACTCTTTGGTTTCCTTGTAGGACTTATTGCTGCATTGCTAAAGGAACGATCCGGAAGTCTTATACCTACGATAATTTTTCATAATCTTTGGATGCTGATCACAAATCATTAAAGTCGGTAAAGCCCCTCAACCTCTTAATCAATTCGAAACAGGCGCGGCTGTTGTGATATGGACATTTCCACATACCCGCCTTATCCTCTGTTTTCATAACCTGGCCGCTTTCATCCCTCCCCCATACCCATTCGCCATGTAATGGATCCAACAGATATGCTTTCACATAATCCCAGACACGCAGAGATTCATGTAGAAACCGCTCATCCTTTGAAACCTGCCAGGCATTGAAGAAACCAATCATTGCTTCAGATTGAACCCACCAATGCTTCTCCCTAAGCAGATGTCCGTTGTCGGGCTCGAACTCATGGAACATTCCCCCATTTTTGTCGAGCCCTTCTAATGAGGAGCGGGCCACCTGAACAGCGATACCTTTAACGCTCTGAATTACTTGTGGATCCTCAATAACTTCCGCTGCCTCGAGTAACAACCAGGATGCCTCGATATCATGTCCGAAAGAGATTGCTGAAGATTTTACGGTCCAGTCTTCATCCATGAATAAGTTAAGGTGGTAATTGCCCTGGCGAATAATATGCTCTTTAAAGTTGTTGATCAAGTTTAAAATCTGTTTCCTCAAGCCCTTATCCTTCCAGTTTCTATACAGATTTGTATATGCCTCCAGGACATGGAGATGCGTATTCATCGTCTTCTTTTCATTTGCATCTTTTTCGCTTAAGCGGAAATCGCCTATTTCAGACCAGTCCCGGTTAAACGCCTCGAAGTATCCTGTTCTTTCGGAATCAAAGCTGTGCTTCTCCAGATCGCTATAAAGGCGTATTGCCAGCATTTCAGCACCGGTACTTCCCGCAGCACGCGAATATTCAGCTAAAGCATAGATCACAAACGAAATTGCGTAGACTTGCTTTCTCGTGTTCAGGGGCTGTCCAGCGGCATCGACAGTCCAGTAAACACCGCCGTACTCTTCATCAATGAAGTGATTACAGATATAAATATACGCTCTATGAGCATGTTCCAGATACTTGTCATCTCCGAAGCTATTGTATCCGGCGGAGAACGACCATAATATCCGGGCGTTCAATACCGCACCTTTAGGTGATTCGGGATAGACATTTTGATCATGATCAATCTTTCCTATGAAGCCCCCATCAGGATCCACTGCGGAGTTCATCCACCAGGTAAGAATATTATTCAGCTCTTCTTTCAGTTCTGACCGGTAGCGCGGTAAATCAATTCCTGACATCAGACTTTCCATCAACAAACTCTCTATTTTTTTGAACGATACCAAGAATTGTTTGAACAGAACTCTCTGAGCGATAGCCATCCTCCGGTGTATTTATCACATAGTCGACCAACTGTCCGATCGTAGTGGTGGCAACATGCATACGCGTATCTGAAGAAGCATAGTAAATAAAGACCTTTCCGTTGTCTTCAGCAATCCAACCGTTACAGAACAAAACATTAGAAACATCTCCGATGCGTTCATCACCTTCGGGTGCGAGAAAATATCCCCCGGGGCAGTGAATAACTTTACTGATATCATTTAGATCGGTCATAAACATGTATAGAACATATCGCAATCCCGCAGCAGTATTCCTTACCCCATGCGCAAGATGAAGCCAACCCTTATCAGTTCGTATAGGCGCTGGCCCCGCTCCGTTCTTAGCTTCGTAAACGGTGTGATATGCTTTGTTGTGGATGATCACTTCATCGTCGATAACGGGGTTTTTTATAGACTTTGAAAAGCCTAAACCGATTCCACCTCCCGAGCCTGCTTCAATAAAGCCATCTTGCGGCCTTGTATAAAAAGCATATAAACCGCCTACAAACTCAGGATGGAGCACCACATTCCTTTGCTGGGGAGAAGGCGTCTTAAGATCTGGAAGGCGCTCCCAAATAAGAAAGTCTTTCGTGCGTGTTATGCCGCATGCAGCAACAGCCATCGACTGATCATATGCCGGAGCGGCGGGATCCTTACGTTCTGTACAAAATAAGCCATAAATCCATCCGTCTTCATGCTGGGTGAGTCTCATATCATAGACATTTACATCTGGTTCGTCTGTCTGGGGCAGACGAACCGGTTCGGGCCAAAAGATAAAACCATCTGTACCGTTGTTACTTTCAGCGACAGCAAAAAAAGACTTCCGGTCTACGCCTTCCACCCTTGCAACAAGCATATATTTCCCTTTCCACTTGATTGCTCCGGCATTAAAAACTGCATTAATGCCGAATCTTTCCATCAGATACGGATTTGTCTCTTCGCATATATCATAGCGCCAGAAAATAGGAGTATGTGCTGCTGTAAGGACCGGATATTTATATCGATTGTACACACCATTGTTGCGTACCAGTTTTTCGTTCGGTTTGCTTATCAGCTCCAGGTAAGCATCCTGTAGCTGCTCTAATCTTTCTTCAAAAGGATTCATTGTCGGTAATTCTTAGTGCAATATCATTTATAAAGGTTAAGCATGCTTACTTCCTTCTCGAGCACCATCCGGTGGTTATTAACAAACTTGAGAAAGTCAGCAGCTGAGGAATGGCCTGGGTAGGGAGCATAGTAATGATAGTCATTATTGTGGAGTCTGAAGCCTGCATTTCGCCACATCAAAACAAAAGAGACGGGGTAACTACTAATTGATGGGTACAAAATTTCGGTCCACCATACAGGGTCAGGGATCGTTTCATAACCAGTCTCTGCCAGCGCAATCAGCTTGCTTTTAGTCTTTGCCAGACCGGCGATAATAGCCATCTTAGACTCGGTATCTCTTCTGAAAGCCGACCCATTTTCTTTAGGGCCAAACTGATAGGCATCGAAACTCAGTATGTCTGCATATTTATCTCCCGGGTACCTTTCCAGAAACTCTTCCGGAGAGGTGAAGTCGGCTGTATTATACACATAGATAAGATTATGCACATCGCAACGAATTCTTAAATAATCAAATGTGTAGATCCATAGTTTTTTGAAGTCTTCCGGACTACATTGTTTTTTTCCCCACCAAAACCAGCTTCCGGTTAATTCATGGAACGGACGAAATAGCACCGGAACAGATTTCCCGTCTGAACCTTTAAGATCCTTCATAAACTCGGCAACTCTATCCAGCCACTCATTATAAACACTGTGCTTCACTCCACCGGGCAGAATCTTTTTAACTGATCCCGGTAAAGTATCCCAGGATGATTTCCCGTTAACCGGATTGTCAAGATGCCAGCTGATCGTGTTGACGCCACCTCTATCGTATACCGCACGGATATAATCTTTCATTTTACTGAAGGGAACCGAGTCGATGTTTACCGGTGAGCCATGTTCAATCCCTCCAATATCCCAGCCATATAACGCAGGATGCTCACCTGTTAAATCCTTTATATCGCTGCGACCTTCCTCATACTTCCAGCCGTAGCCATAAGCAAGTGCATCCTGATGTCCAAACAGTATCTTTTTATCTTTCAGTCTGAATAAATTTTCATAAAGTCTTTTTGTTTCTATGCTAGCCTTACTGTCGGCGAGTCGCTGTGCCGAAGCTTCCCGGCAAATACTAAGTGATAGCAAGGCTAAAATCAGCTTGCCCATTATTGATCGAATCATATTTCAAGCTTTAAGTGATTGTTCCTTTTCTCCTCCAACTCATTTTCTATGCGCTGTAGTTTGTCTTCCGTTAGCGGGTAAAAGGCAATAAATGCTACTGAAAGAATAGTTCCTATGGCAGGCAGAACACTTAACATTAGTCGTATCCCAGACTGAGCCGATTCGGTCTGTTCTACATTGGCCTGGAAACCATAGTAACCTAGTAGCCAGCCGGTAGCTGCACCACCTATTGTCCAACCAAACTTTTGAGACATTGACGATGAAGAGAATATAAGTCCGGTTGCCCTTCTACCATTCTTCCACTCTGAATAGTCGGCAATATCCGCATACATAGACCATAGCAAGGGGAAAATACACCCGGCACATATACTGATCAGCAACTGAAATATCATAATCCACATCACATGCTCACTGGTAAATACATAAAACAACAAGCTCAGAACGGTGGCTATTGACATCACAAGCAGAAACGTGTTTTTCTTTCCGATCCTGGCGGATATAGGTGTTGCCATTATCACGCCAACGATGTTAGCAGCCTGTCCCAGAACAAGGTATAACGTTGTGAGAGACAGGTTTATTTGTGTGGATCCAAACTCAAGATCAAAGTTACTGTCCCGACCGATATAATATTTAAAGTAAAAAGCTGCACCTCCATCCCTTATTGAATTAAATATTAAGGCAGATATCCCTGCACCGAGTAAAATCCACCATGGCCGGTTGGAAAGCAGGTTCTTCATGTCCTCTTTTAAATCCTGACTGTCCTCATTAACAGGTCTTACTCGTTCTTTCGTCCAGGAGAAGCACAACCAGAAGAACACGGATGCAATAATTGCGAATATCACTATCGAGAAAAACCATCCCTTTTGCGGGTCTGATTCGCCGCCAAGCACATCAATCAGAGGCTCTATAAGCGCCAGTGCAAGCAAACTTCCTGCAAACGCAAACACCATGCGGTATGATGATAAGGCGGTACGCTCAATCCGGTCAGATGACATCACGCCCATTAATGAAGCATACGGTACGTTTATAAGAGAATAAATCATCATCATCAGGGAGTAGGTTACATAAGCATAAATCAGTTTCCCCGATTCACTGAATGATGGTGTATAAAACGTAAAGATCGCAATCACTGCAAAAGGGATAGCTACCCATAAAAGATAAGGCCTGAACTTCCCCCACTTGCTGTTGGTCCGGTCTGCGATCACTCCTACCACAGGATCACAAAATGAATCCCATATGCGCGTAATTAGAAACATAGTACCGGCAGCAGCAGCAGAAATTCCGAACACGTCGGTGTAGAAAATCAGCAGGTACATACTAAATAGTTTCCAGAACATGGAGGATGCCGCATCACCAAGACCGTAGCCGACCTTTTCTTTGAATGATATTTTTTTTGAGTTCATTGGCTTGACTGGTGTTAATTGGTTATGGAATCAAATGTAAGGTGCCCAATACGCTTATATCAATACTTTTTTAACTTAAAAAAATGAATTCTTAGCCTCTGATATCGATAAAATAAATATTCATTTAGAAAGACGTTTAAAAACATGCTTATTCAGTATATTAGTGTTCAATACTATTTTATCAACTAACCCTTATAAAGACTTGCATGAACGGGATAATGAAAGAAATTACTCCCCTTACCCCGAACGATTGTTTCACGATCTTTTCGCGTGTAAAAAAAGAGTTCAACTTTCCTCTTCATTTTCACGAAGAGTTCGAATTAAACCTGATACTAAATGCCAAAGGCGCAAAACGTATTGTTGGAGATCATATTGATGTTATAGATGACATTGAACTTGTACTCGTTGGGTCGAATCTAAACCATGCCTGGTTTACCCACCAGTGCGAAAGTGAAGAAATCACCGAAGTTACCATCCAGTGGCACAAAGATCTTTTCGACGATAAGCTTCTTAAACGAAATCAGCTTCGCCTTATCAGGCAAATGTTTGAACGCTCAATGAAAGGAATTGCCTTTTCTGCTGACACTATTAAAAACATAAGTCCCAGGATATTATCACTGAACCAAAAGAACGGATTTGATTCAGTGATGGAACTCATCAGCATACTACATGACCTCTCATCCTCCAGAAACATGCGTACGCTGTCTGACAGTTCGTTCAGCGATTTCCACCAGCCCAGTAATAGCCGCAGAGTGGAAAAAGCATTTGAATACCTGAACAACAACTACGACAAGCAGATCAGCCTGAAAGAGATTGCCAAGTTGGTAAACATGACTGAGGTTTCCTTTAGCAGGTTTATAAAAAAAAGAACGGGAAGTACCTATATAGACACACTGAATGAAATACGCTTGGGACATGCATCCAGAATGTTGATCGATACTACTCACTCCATCGCGGAGATCTCATTCAATTGCGGGTTCAATAACATTTCCAACTTCAACCGCTTATTCAAAAAGAAAAAGAACTGCACTCCCAAAGAGTTCAGGGAAAGCTTCTCGGGGAATAGAATCTTCATATAGATAGCTCCGGTTATTTAATTTCGGCTCAGACGAAGCATAAGTACATCGTGTGACGGGACAATTGCCTTGAGTGGTTTTTTAGTTGTTCCTAATTCTTTCTTCGTCCAGAGATTTCTGATTTTATATCCTCCTGCCCTGTTATCAAGATCTCTTTTCGATAGCGAGTCCTGAACAACCTCTTTCGTCCAGTCAAAGTTTATTTCCTGCGGACCATCATTCCTGTTCAAAAAGCAGACCGCCCAACCTCCATCTTTCAAAGGCTTAAACCACGTTTCAAGCTTGTTTCTTACATTGTACTGAAATCCCTGCATTCCCAGAGAATCCTGATTAACAGCAATTACTTCCCTGTTAGTCAGGATACCGATAGTCTCCTTTGTCATGGAACGAAGATCATTACCCGCGATCAGTGGAGCGGCAATCATCGCCCACATAGTGAAATGTGCTCTATCTTCATTCACCACCATTCCATTACCAACTTCAAGCATGTCTGGATCATTCCATTGACCAGGACCGGCGTACTGTCGTAAGCCCTTTTGCTTGTCCAGAATCTGCATGACACCGAAAGACTTCCATGTGCCATGATCTTCCACACAATCAAAACAGTTAAATATATCCCCTGTTGTACGCCAAAGGTGGCCTACCGCCGGACCCCATTTCCAAGGTTCATCGTCACCCCATTCACAAATACTAAGCACCATTGGCCTGCCGGCTTTCTTAAGCGCGGCAGCAATTGTCTTATAAGCCCCCTCCGCCTTCAAGCCCTCCGTATTGCACCAGTCATATTTCAGGTAATCCACGCCCCATTTGGCATAGGTGAGCGCATCCTGAAATTCATACCCCCGGCTCCCCGGTCTACCCCCACATGTCTGGGATCCTGCATCTGAATAAAGACCCATTTTTAGCCCTTTCGAATGAATATAGTCAGCAAGTGCTTTCATCCCTGATGGAAAGCGTTCGGGATCCGGTTGAATAAAGCCGAGACTATCCCGGTCTCCATGCCAGCAATCGTCCAGATTAATATATTCATAACCCGCATCACGCATGCCCGACGACACCATAACGTCTGCTATTTCCCTTATCAGCTCCTCATTGATGTTACAGGCAAATTTGTTCCAGCTGTTCCAGCCCATGGGAGGAGTTAGCGCAAGGCCGTCGAATTTCGTATAATCCTGGATATAGTTGTTTCCTTGTGCGCCAGCCTTAAACCCTGAAAGAACAACAAAACAAATAGCAATAAAAAACTTTTTCATCTTCATTATTTAAGTGAATACATGGTAGGCATCTTGTCCGAAAACAAGACATAAGGGTTATTTTTAAATTTTAGAAAGTCACTTTCTGCCGGATGACCTTTATAGGGAGTCCAATACGCATCCTTGGTGTTTGCCCAAACCAACGCATAAGAAAGTTGAACCTTTTGCAAGGTAAGCGCCTTTAACAAGACCTGTGTAAACCAGTCGGATTGACTGATATTCGCTAAACCGGTTTCGGTGAGCGCTGCGATTTTATTTTTCTTCTCAGCAAAGTCTGATACGATCTTAAGCTTCCCGGCAGCAAGTGATACCGAACTCACCGATTTCATATCCTCGTAATTGTCCATCCCAACCAGATCAACATAGGCATCACCCGGATAATAAGTGAGGTATGCCGATTCACTATTGAAGCTTCGATCCGGAGACCAGGCATAAAGAAAATTGCGAACCTTAAGCTCATCTCTCAGATAGGTGACAGTATACCTGTAAAGCGCTTGGTACTCGGCGGGTGTACAATGCCCCCTACCCCACCAGAACCAATCTCCGTCCATCTCATGAAAAGGCCTGAAAATTATGGGCACGAGCTTAGCATCTGCGCCGATCAATTTACTGGCGCAATCTGCAATAGTCTTTAATGAAGCCCTGAACGTCGCATTGTCACTGCCCCCGGGCAGGATTCTACTCACAGCCAAAACAGGAGATTCAGACCAGTAGAAGCCTTTCCTAGATACCGGGTTGACATAATGCCAGGCATAAGTGCACACCCCACCTCTGTTGTAGGCCTCGATAGTTAACTTTCTGGCGATATCACGTTCGTAATCGAACCAATTGCCATCTGTGAAATTAGCGATGTGCAGAAAGTCGAATCCATAGACGGCAGGATAAGCTCCTGTTACTGTCCGAACATCCGATCGTTCGTTTGATATCCCTGAAAACTGCTGCTCGTTAGCCCACTGAGTACCTGCTTCAATGACACCTCTCTTCGTCGCGTCCTGATGTCCAAACAATATGTTTGTTTTCGCAATCGTCTTCAGCTTATAAAATAACGCAGCCGTTTCATCCGTTGCATTTTTGTCTGTTAGCCAAGTTCTGATTTCCGCAAGTGAGGGGGTATCCTCGCCTGGAACCGGCAATACAGGTTTCACAGGATCCGGCCCTTCATTACTCTTTTTGCAGGAACCGAAAATCATACCTGCAGCCAGTAAAGCAATAACACTGAAAATGCGATGCATAACCATTACTGGAAATTAAACGAGGCATTTATTCCTCCTACAGAAAGTCTAAAGGCACCCGGTTCTGTGACGCGCTTCAGATCATTATTAATGAATGAGAGCTCTTCGGATGTTATACTAAAAGTAAGTTCCCTGAACTCCCCCGGTTTGAGGTCAACCTTTTGAAATCCGCGGAGCCGTTTCACCTCCGGAGTGATGGAGGCTACAAGATCACTCACATAAAGTAAGGCTGTTTCTTTCCCGGCGATCTTCCCCGTGTTTTTCACGGTTACGCTGACTCGAAGCGGACTCCCAGCCTTCAGCTCTGAAGAATTGAGTTTAAGATCGGAATAGACGAAGGATGTATAGCTTAACCCATGACCGAATTCCCATTGAGGGTTATAGCCTGCGGCAGGATCAAATTCTAAGGTCTCTGTATATTTATGATAGTAATTCGTCAGGCTATTGGTATGCCGCGGGTACGTATAGGGAAGTTTTCCACTGGGATTGATTACACCCGCCAGAACATCAGCTACGACATTCCCACCCTCATTTCCGAGAAGGTAAGTATGCAGCACCGCCTTACTAAGTGGCTCTATTTCAGAGATAACACGGGGCCTTCCTTCAGTAAGGACATAAACAACGGGCTTTCCAGTAGCGGCGAGTGCCTTAGCTAATTCTATTTGAGACGCAGATATGGTAAGGCCATCAATATTTCCTGGAGTTTCTGTATAGCTATCCTCACCAATACACAATACAATCACATCTGCTGACGACGCTTTGCTAACAGCATCTTTTACGCCGCTTGCTTCAGTAAACGTCGCACCTGCAGAATAAACGACGTTCTCTGAGCCAAATACGGCGGTAATGGCCTCCAGAATGCTATTTTTTCCTTTTTCCGTTTCGTCGGAATTGGTTCCCTGCCAATTCCGCGCCCACCCGCCGTTTAAGGCTCTCATACTGGTAGCCGAAGGACCTGTGACCAAGACCTTTGTACCCTTCCTGAGTGGAAGCAGCTGAGCCTCGTTTTTCAATAATGTAATACATTCAGCCGCCAACTCATAATTCAGGCGATTATGCTCTGCACTATTAAATAACGGATAGTCCTTCGCATTTCCCACGGGCTGATCAAACAAACCGGTCTCGTATTTGACCTTCAATATTCTGCCAACTGCATCGTCGATGCGGCTCATACTTATTTTGCCCTCCTTTACCAGCGCAATCAGATCATCGCAGAAGGTGAAGTCCGTTGGAACCATACTCATATCTATACCCGCATTAATTGCAATCATTACTGCCTCTTTGTTATTAGCCGCAACCTTGTGCCGTTGGTACAGGTACTGAATATCCTGCCAGTCGCTCACGGCAAAGCCTTTAAAACCAAGCTCACCTTTCAGGATATCAGTCAATATATGCTTACTGGCATGAACAGGCACACCATTGATTTCACCACTGTTTACCATTACAGTCCTTGCCCCCTGCTTTATGGCAGCAGCAAACTGTGGCAGGAAATATTCGCGGAGTTCACGTTCAGGTATCCACGCTGGCGTACGGTCATGACCACTTAGTGGCATGCTATACCCCATATAATGCTTCAAACATGAGGCAACATGGTAGCGGTCAATAATTGTAGAGCTTCCTTCGTAGCCCCTGATAGCCGCATTTCCCATCTCTTTTACCAAATAGGGATCTTCCCCATAAGTTTCCCAGATACGTGGCCAGGCGGGGTGCCTGCCCAGATCAAGAACCGGACTGAAGTTCCATGGGATAAAGGCTGCCCTGGTTTCATAAGCTGCTACTTCTGCAGCCCTGGCTGCCATGGCCACATTAAACGATGCCGCCTGAGCGATTTGCTGAGGGAAAAGCACAGCATCAAGAGTATAATTATTTCCCCGAATAGCATCGATACCATACAACACAGGTATCTTCAGCCGCTCCTGCAAGGCCAGCTTCTGGATAGTCTCGATTCTCTTCCGCCAAAGCGACAGCGTCTGTGCATCTCCACCAACATTCAACAGAGAACCGACCTTGTATTTCTGAATCGCATTTTTCAATTTTACCTCATCGAATACATGAGGTTCGACAGGTACTCCATTAGCCGTTTTAAGAAACGCTTCAACGCTGATCTGCGTCATCTGCCCCACCTTTTCTTCAAGCGTCATTTTAGATAGTAAACTACTTACGTTTTTGTCTATTAATGCAGGAGACATAGTGCTTTGTGATTTTACTGTAACAACAGCCGCAAACATGCAAGCTGTCAGGATGTGCTTCTTCATTAGTTTTTTCTTGATAGTGTATCTGCAAACGATTTTATAAGCGTCCATGTACTGGCATCGCTATCGAATATGGAATTAAGTCCCTGCTCTTCCTGAGGTGGATCTCCCATGAAGTCATCCCCTTCCTTCCACAACAACTGACCTTCCCTGGGCCTGGCCTGGCCTCCAAAAGACCAGATATTACAACCCGAAATAACGTCTCCGGCTAGATAACTTTTTTTTAGCGAAGAAAAGACTGTTTGAAAGTACTCATCTCTGGCTGTGGTTGCGCTTGAAGGCGAAAACAAATGTTCGTCCCTAGGTAATCCGAATTCTTCAATCACCATCGGCTTTTTGAGCTCGCGGGCTATACTCACATGTCTGGATATATATCCATCTGATCTTTTGATAACTTCCTTAACCTGAGCATTTATATCTGTGCCCTTAAACCATTGCCAGTTTTTTGGCCAGATATGAACAGTCAGATAGTCTACCTGAGGAGGAGCATGCACCTCCCTGAACAATTCAGCCGATTCGTCTGTACCCATGATCCCTTCTGTTCCTATCGTGACAAGATGGTTTCTATCCTTGCTTTTAATATACGAGGCCACCGAGGAAGTCCATTTTTTATAATCCTCAACCGCCGACGTTCGCATCGGACGTGGCTCGTTGGCCAGTTGCCATGCCATTATCGCCGGATCCTGAATATAAGGACGGCCAGTATACATATTTACGCGATTCATGATAAGGTCCACCTGCTTCAGATAATCCTGCTTGCAGGGCTCGCAACTGTAAAACATGCTGGTATTGTCCCTTAGTCCGTCCCAGCTCATTTTGCTTCGCATGATAGAATCAGAAATCTTCTTATTCCAGTTAAGATATTGGAGGAAACCTCCGCTCCATTCCCAGTTATTGCTTAGATACAATACAGCTACCATATCCCTCTTAGCCATTTCAGAAAGGAGATAGTCCAGTCCTTGCAGAATGTCCGACTGAAACCTCCCCTGCTCCGGTTGCAAGCTAGGCTTAAGCCGCTCCACTCCGTTCACCAGGCCACGTCCCTCCGAACCGGCGAGCACCCGCAGATTGTTCACACCCTGCGATTTCAGAAAATCGAGCTCCTTTTTAACCCTCTCTTTTCCCTGAGTACTATCCTTTCCAATGGCAAGCATCCCCCCGTACCAATAATTAGCTCCAATAAAATAATACGGTTTATTATTACGTATAAATTGATGGTCCTGCCTGGAAACGAACGCAACGTCTTTCGCTACAGTAGCGCGAATCCCACAAGCTATCATAAAAATAAGTAAGAAAGTTGGCGGTTTATAATTCATAGTAATCGTTTGGAGAAAAAGTGCTTAGCTAAGGTAACCGGGCACTACTCTTTCACTGTTTGATGAAATCACATCCTCAGGATATAGTGCTTCATCCTGTTTGTCAGGCATAGTATGCAGAAGCCAGGTTGCTTAAACGCGTTCCCATTCTTCCGTAACTCCCTTTAACAGATAGCTTATCTTAAGATAGGTTCATTCATTTGCCAGGTACAACTAGTAAAGCAGTGCATTACCAAAAGTATATTCAAACACTAATAAAAGCTAATACTATTTTAGCTATAAACACCTCAATATTATCTGTGCGCCAGGGCTAGCAGTCCAAACGAAAACGGCCAAAGCCGCATGATACTATTTTAACTTGGCTCTATATTTTTAAAACTTTCCGACTGTTGTACCGAAAAGTAGCTTTCCAGCTCTGCCAGCGTGTTGCTGTCGGTTTGAATGTCCTTAATTATCTTTCCTTTCTCCATTAGCAAGATGCGTTGACAAACGTCTGTTACATGATTAAGATCGTGGCTGGACACGATAGTAGTGCAATTCGAGCCCCTTTCAATCTGCTTAAGAATATTCTTTAATCTGATTTGAGTACTGGGATCTATGTTGGCAAATGGCTCATCCAACAGGATAATTTCCGGTTGTCGTATCAGACAAGCTACGACTCCGACTTTGGACTGATTTCCTTTCGATAAGTCACGGATATATTTCTTTTTCCCGAGAATTTCGTCATTAAAAAATTCCCTGTATACCTCAAGTTTTAAATCGACGTCACTTCTTGAGATCTGATAAAGTGACCCGATATAATAAAAATACTCTTCAGGAGTCAGGTAGTCTATCAAGAACCCCTCATCCAGATAGGATCCGGTATAATCTTTCCAATCGTCCGTTTCCGACACGTTGTAACCTTTTGATGTTATCTCACCACTGTCCTTGCGAATCAGATCCAATATAATTCTGAACAAAGTCGTTTTGCCTGCACCGTTGTTACCAACAAGTCCTACAGACTCTCCCGCTGCAATACTCAGAGACGGGACATCTACAACAGTTACGCCGTTATATGCTTTCTTTAAATCTTTAATTTCAATCATAATTGGTTATTCGTTTCTGAAACCTTCAGCTATAGTATATCGCTTTTCGTTAAATTCCTGTACCAGCAGTCCAAGCCAATAAGTGCGGGTAATCAACAAAGCAACACTGCTTAATGCCAAAAGCAGTATTCCCCACATCTGCAGGCCGAAAACACTGAAGGGCAGAAAAATAACGTAAGGCAGAAAAATCAGCGGAATACTCAATATCCATTGAGAAGCTCCGACACCCTCCCAGTTGAAAGAAGCCCCCTTCGTCAGATCAATTCGCTTATAGTTACGTGTAGCAAAATATAATACAATCAGTGTATTTACGCCAATATTCCAAAGAAACATCACCGAATGTATCAACAATACTTCCCAGCCAAAGTAAACATAAGGGATGGTCAGTATATAGGCTACAACAGAAAAGCAGTAAAAAAGAATAAACTTCGACTTAAAAAAATCTGCAGCTTTCACCTTTTGAGCCATGATACCGTCAAAGTGACTCGACTGCCAGCTAAACATAAACTGTCCATAATTGATAATGAAGATTCCCGTCATGAACATACCCACAAAAATCTTCCAGCCATAACCGGTACCGTATGACGGATTCGTATAGATAAGCAATCCATAGAACATCATCAGCGCGCATATTTTCAGAGAAGCTCCGGGTCGCTTATTTCTCATTATAAGCTTAAGCTCCAATGCGGCAAGCTGTCCTGCTATCCCAAACTTGTTGAAAAAAGCTATATCAGTGCTCGACTTCTCGCCCGAGTGATCAGAACGAAGCTCGTCCAGATAGAGATTGTTCTTTAAAAAGCTGTAATTAACCAGGAAAATGATCGTTGCAAGGATTACAGGCACAACGCTCAATAAGGGCATGGTGTAAATGCCGCTAAAAAGATATCTGGAAATGTCAGAGAATGATATTACTTCCCAATGAAAGTCGAGCAGTGCAAGAAGGACCACAATCACCACAAATGCAAGAAGAAACCAACTGTTGATGTTCACCTTTCGCTTAAACCAAAGGCTGAAGAAATGATTGAAGAAGGTGAGGGCTATGATAGAAACCAAATATCCGAAAAAGATTGCCGCTCCATGATAAGGAAGCACCTGCTTCAACAAGAACGGGAGCGTGAGCAACAGAGGCGCTATGTTAAAAGGCGTCCATAGCGAACAAACACTCAGGTAATTGACAATATGTCGCCTGGTAACAGGCAATGTCAGATAAGGCCTGACGCTAAGCGTTGGCAGTTCCTGAAGCTGAAAACGGGTCAGGATATCCATCAGAAAATAATAGAGGAGAATTCCGTTAAAGGCCGAAATGACCGTTTCGGAAGGAAACAGCTCATCTAGTATCTCATCCAAAAAAAAAGCGACAAAAATGATATTCAGAAAAAGATAAAGGGTAAGGAAAGCCATTACCACTCTTACGGCAACGCTCTTTCCAGTATTCTTTGATCGCCAGAACGCTTTCCACTGATGCTGGAAAAAGGATAAGGTCATATCTACAAGGTTGGAAACTTTTAGTAATTATACTTATTTTTCCAGAGAGATTTAAGCTTTTCCCTTAATTTTTGTTCACTCGGATTCTCACCCGGATCGTATAACTTCGTTCCGCTCAAAGACGGCGGAAAGTATTCCTGTTCCCTGAAATTATTTTCATACGAATGCGAGTATTTATAATCCTTTCCGTAACCTATGTTCTTCATCAGTTTGGTAGGCGCATTTCGTATATGCAGGGGAACAGGAAGATCGCCCGTCCTGGCAACAAGTTCCTGAGCCTTACCAATCGCTTCGTAACTCGCATTACTTTTCGCCGAAGAGGCAAGATAAGTGACAGTCTGTGAGAGAATGATTCGCGATTCTGGTGGACCTATCACATTTACAGCCTGAAAACAGGTGTTCGCCAGCAATAATGCGTTAGGATTAGCATTCCCGATGTCTTCAGATGCCAGGATAAGCAAACGTCTTGCAATGAACGACGGATCTTCACCTCCTGCGATCATCCTCGCCAGCCAGTACACTGCTGCATTCGGATCGCTGCCCCGGATAGACTTGATGAATGCGGAGATAATGTCGTAATGATTCTCACCGGACTTATCATATATAGCCATGTTTTGCTGAACATGCTTCAATACAAAGTCGTTGGTTATCTCCACTTCTTCAGTTCCGTCGGCATTCACAACCAGCTCAAGAACATTCAGCAAACGGCGTGCATCACCACCCGACAAACGCAAAAGCGCCTCATGCTCCCTGATGGTAATTTTCTTCTTTGAAAGATAAATATCTTCTTTAAGTGCCCGCCCGATCAACTCCAGGAGGTCATCCTCCGTGAGGTGCTGCAATATATATACCTGACTGCGGGAAAGGAGTGCTGATATTACTTCAAACGACGGATTCTCCGTAGTAGCACCGATGAGGGTCACAAGCCCACGCTCAACAGCACCCAGAAGAGAGTCCTGCTGCGACTTGGAGAACCGGTGAATTTCATCGATAAACAACACCGGAAGATTGTCCTCGGTCTCCTTCAATCGTGCTGCTTTTTCTATTACTTCACGAACATCTTTTACTCCGGAATTAATAGCACTCAGACTGAAAAAAGGCCGGCTCAGACGCTTGGATATTATGTAGGCGAGAGTGGTCTTACCCACTCCCGGAGGCCCCCAGAGAATCATTGACGGCAAGTTTCCACTCTCAATGGCCTTGCGCAGGATAGCACCCGGACCAACCAGGTGTTTCTGTCCCGAATAGTCATCCAGACCAGCCGGGCGCATGCGTTCTGCCAATGGAGGTATTGTCGCCATCTATCCCTTTCTGACTTCTTTTGCCCAGGTGTCCTTGAGCGTAACCGTTCTGTTAAAAATAATGTTATCCGGAGTTGAATCCTTATCCAGTGTGTAATATCCCTTCCTAAGGAACTGATACCCCTTACCCATCTCGGCGTTCACCAGATCCGGCTCAATATAAACCTCAGGAATCACCTGCAGGCTGTCCTGATTAATTATTTCGACAAAGTCACGGCCATTAGCGACGGGATCCTCATCATTGAAAAGTCGGTCATACAACCGTACCTCAGCTTTGGCAGCATGAGCCGCGCTGACCCAGTGAATGGTACCTTTTACCTTGATCGCCGATGTATCATTCCCCGATTTTGAATCAGGAATATAAGAACAATGCACTTCAGTTATATTTCCTGCCTCATCCTTTACAAAGTCATCGCATTTAATGATATAGGCACTTTTGAGGCGAACCATAAGGCCAGGGCCCAAACGGAAGTATTTCCTGGAAGGATTTTCCATAAAGTCATCACGCTCTATCCATAGCTCCCTGCCGAAAGGAATAGTCCGCGATCCTTCTCCTCCTTCTACCTCCGGATTATTCTCACCTTCGAACATTTCCACTTCACCTTCAGGGTAGTTGGTTATTACGAGCTTCAAAGGATCAAGGACAGCCATTCTTCTCCATGCACTTTTATTCAAGTCCTCACGTATGCAGAACTCAAGCAAACTTACATCAATTACATTTTCGCGCTTGGCAACACCTATACGATCACAGAAGTCTAATATTGACCCAGGCGTATATCCTCTTCTTCTCAATCCGCTGATCGTTGGCATACGCGGATCATCCCACCCACTAACGAAGCCCTCATTGACGAGCTGCAGCAGACGGCGCTTGCTCATCACGGTATAAGTCATATTCAGACGGGCAAACTCATATTGCCTGCTCGGAAAAATCTCCAGTTCATCGATAAACCATTCATAAAGTGGCCTGTGAGGAATAAATTCAAGTGTACAGATAGAATGGGTAATCTCTTCAATGGAATCCGACTGGCCATGCGCAAAATCATACATGGGGTAAATACACCATATATTCCCGGTGCGATGATGCTCCACATGTCTGATCCTGTACATGATTGGATCACGCATGTGCATGTTTGAAGAAGCAAGGTCAATTTTTGCCCTCAAAACCATTTCACCGTCCTTGTACCTACCTTCCTTCATTTCAGCAAAAAGACGAAGGTTTTCTTCAACGCTTCGGCTCCTGTATTCATTAGGAATTCCGGGCTCCGTAGGTGTTCCCTTTTGCTGTGCAATCTCGTCTGCGGTGCTCTCGTCTACATAAGCCAGCCCTTTTTCAATCAGCCTAACAGCAAATGTATAGAGCTGGTCAAAATAATTTGATGCGTAAAGCTCATTTTCCCACTCAAAACCCAGCCACTTTACGTCTTCCTTTATACTGTCAACGTATTCTGTATCTTCGGTCTCAGGATTTGTATCGTCGAACCGTAAATTCGTTTTCCCATTGTACTTCCGGGCAAGGCCGAAATTCAGACAAATTGATTTAGCATGCCCGATATGTAGATACCCGTTTGGCTCCGGAGGGAAGCGCGTATGTACTCGTCCTCCATGTTTACCATTTTGTATATCTTCTTCAATTATTTCTTCTATAAAATTCAGTGACCGTTCTTCGCTCATATACAGGTTAAAAAGACCTCAAAAATACTAAACATTTCCTTATCGCATAGTGAGTAAATTCAGGAACAATTTCGTCACCATTTGCATATATTTACCGATTGATTGGTAAGAACCCGAAAGAGGGGTCTTATAGGATATATTTTACATCAGTTGTAGAAAATATTTCCCATATAAAAAATATAAAATATACCTTTATTACTCGGGGCGATAATATATATGAAAAGAATTCTAATAGTTGATGATGAAGTAAATATCGGAATATTGTTATCAAAGTTTCTCACCAGGAACGGATACGAAGTAGCTACCGCCTTGAGCGGAGCCGCAGCACTGGATCTGCTCTCGAAAGAGAAGTTTCAACTTGTGCTGTGTGACTTTCGCCTCGAAGATACTGATGGAAGGGAGATACTGAAAAAAGTAAAGGCACTCTACCCGCAAACGGGCGTAATCATCATTACCGGCTACTCAGACATAAAACTTGCCGTAGAACTTATCAAAATGGGCGCGTATGACTATATCACGAAGCCTTTATATCCTGATGAGATCCTGAATACCATAAGCAAAGCAATTGACCTTCAAGCCACTATCTTTAAATCTGATGCTTCCTCAGTTCCCCAGCGAAAAGAAAAATCTGTCAAAGCCGGAGAATACCCTGACGAGTTCATCATTGGAGAAAGTGCCGCATCCAGAGAGCTCATCAAGCAGCTGGACCTGATTTCTCCAACCAATTATAGTGTTATTCTGACTGGCGAAAGTGGTACCGGAAAAGAATCGATTGCACACACCATTCACCTGAAAAGCAACCGCAGAGACAAGCCTTTTATTGCTATGGATTGCGGCTCCCTCACAAAAGAACTGGCAGGAAGTGAATTTTTCGGACATGAAAAAGGGTCCTTTACCGGAGCACTGTATACCAAAATAGGCCACTTCGAAATGGCCAATGGAGGAACACTCTTTCTTGATGAGGTTGGAAACCTATCTTACGATATTCAGGCAGCACTACTAAGAATCGTGCAGGAACGGAAAGTGAAGCGAATCGGAAGCACAAAAGAAATAGACCTCGACGTACGGATAATTATTGCTACCAACGAAAACCTGCATGATGCAATTCAAAAAGGACGTTTTCGGGAGGATCTCTATCACCGTTTTAATGAGTTTTGTATCCATTTACCTCCTTTGCGTGAACGGGATATCGACATCATGATATTTGCGGAAAAGTTTCTGAAATTTACAAATAAGGAACTCAACAGAAACATAGAAGGCTTTTCCGGCGAGGTGATTAATTGCCTGATGAGCTATAACTGGCCCGGCAATGTGAGGGAACTGAAAAATGTTATCCGACGCGCAACCCTCCTGTCCGAGACACCTAAAGTGCAGCTAAAGGCACTTCCCCTCGAAATTTCAAACTATACAAAAGCAACAGCTATGGAATCTGCCGTTGATGCCATACAATCCCGAGAACCACGACGTGGGCTTAAGGATGCGGCACTTGAAGCTGAATATGAAACTATTTTAACAGTTTTAAAGGAAGTTAACTTTAATAAAACGAAAGCTGCACAAATTTTGAACATCGACAGGAAAACCCTTTATAATAAGATGAAGGCTATCAACCTGGGATAATAGCCGGCTCTTGTCCATGCACTCATCCCGTCATGCTCTTCCCGGGGATTGCCAGGTGTACATTCTAACTTTCAGGTAACTGTCCAATCCCATTCCCGTCATCTTAGAATATCAGATAATGGCATTGCTTTTGACAATAATGAGGCTGGAAGAACCTTCAAGCTTGTCTGCCGACTACCTCCGCGTACAGATATGAAGGGACTGGTATTGGACTTTCGATTGTTAAAAGATCGCTCGCAACTCTCACATAAGGGTTCGGGGCGGGGGGATGAAGGGAGCTACGTTAAGTTTACTGCCTTTCTTCCCGTTTAGAACTTAAAACCACATGAAAGTCATAAAAATACTTCTGGTTGATCACGATGAGGATGATTACATCCTGATGCGAGACCTTCTATCTTCCGGGGTCGATGCAAATAACTACTGGCTAAGTTGGTGCACGACATATTCTGACGCAATAAATGCCATGCTTAAGGATCATTACGATCTTTATTTGGTAGACTATAAAATCGGAAAGCATTACGGCCTCCACCTCCTGAATGAAGCAGTTAAATCGAACTGCACCAAGCCTATTATTATCCTCACCAAAGAAGATGACCAGACTATCGATGAGGAAGCCCTCAACGCAGGGGCAGCCAACTACCTTACAAAAGATAAGATTACCGGCACAACGCTGAAAAGATCGATCCACTATGCTACCAAACAATTCACAACACTCGAGCAGCTTAAGAGGAACAAGCATACATTTCATATTCTTTTTGAACGTTTGAAAGACGCTATACTCATCAGTGACCTATCGGGTCAGATATTAGATGCAAACAAGAGCGCACTACAACTTTTTGGTCTGGAATACGCAAACATTTCTGACGTAAATTGCGCGTTCTTTTACCGGTCTCCTGAGGAACGCCAGGCTCTTATTAAAATCCTCCAACGAGATGGCGTAATAAACGATATGCTGATCGAGGTCCTAACGCTAAGCGGAGAGGTTAAAACCTGCTGCATTAACTCTTTTATGGAAATCCCTCAACACGGTGATTCTGAACTGCTTTACACAGTTGTTAAAGAGGTTACAAAACCTTCCCACCAGTTTTTTCAGACCGGATTACCGCTACAGCCACATAATTTAAGAACCCAGTTACTGCAGTCTGTAAGGGCGGTTCGAACCTCCCTGTCAAAGATCACTCAAGAGATAGAGCACAGATTCGCCCTGGAGACTCCCTCCCAAGATGCAGCGCTGCTTGATACCATCCGCATGACCGCTTCTTTCGCCGATCAGGCACTCCAGACCCTGGAGGAAGAGCACGAACGCTATCAGAGATAAAGACAATTTATCAAAACAGTTCCGACACTTCTTTTGTATTATAGGTAACATTACCTTATAACTTAAACTTTTTAACCATGAATGACAATTCAAAAGTATTAGTGGCATTATTAGCAGGAGTAGCAGCAGGAGCAGCACTTGGCATCCTGTTCGCACCAGAAAGAGGAACCGAAACCCGCGACAGGCTGAATGATGCATTAAAGAACTTGGGAGATACAATCAAGGATCGGGCAGCCGAAGAAATTGACAATTTATCGTCATTAAGGGAGAAAATTGTTGAAAATTTAAAAACAACGCTTGGTACGGCTGAAGATACTCTTAAAGACGTGAAAGCTCCAGCAACAGAGCCTGCTTAATTAAAAGATCTGTTTCATTTACCTTACGACTATGCCCGAATCTCAAGACCAGAAACAAGGCCCAGACATTGTTTCTCTAATAAAAGAATATATCTCTACTAAGGTAGAACTAACAAGACTAACGGCCATTGATAAGCTTACAGTGCTGGTATCTTCCATGATTACCGGTGCGGTGGTGATAGTTGCAATGCTGCTTACATTTCTGTTTGCCTCTATTACGCTTGCCCTTTTTCTAGGAGAAATCCTGAATTCATATGCCGCTGGCTTTGGAATTGTAGCCTTGATTTACCTTGCACTTGCGGTAATCACCAATATGAGCAAAGAGAAATATATCAATAAGTTCCTTCAGGACTTTATGGTTAAAAAAATATTTAATAAAGGGGAGAAATAATGGAAAAGAGCTTCAGTAGTCTGGCAGAAGTACAGGCAGAAATACAACTCCTTAAGGTGAAAGAATTTCAGCAGAAAGAGATGATCAAGGAACAGCTTAGCAGCCCTTCGGCGATCTTTCATGCTGTTAGCACTCTATTCAAAAGCGGCAATACGCATCAGCCTTTAGGTAAGAATTTATTGAATCAGGATCTGGTAACAAATCTTGCCAGGGTAGGAATTCCCTTGATTATGAATGGATTTCTCTTTAAACGGTCGGGATTTGTGGCTAAAATGCTCATCACCTTCCTTTCTCAGAAGGCCGCTAAGAATGTAACGTCGAATGCCGTATCCGGGGCCATCGACAAAGTCCAGGGCCTGATAAAGAATTTCATGGGGCCGAAGAAAAAGAAAGCACCTGTTCGCGACTACGGAATACCACCGGACAGCGAGAGTTTCTAATTATATAAAGGCACCGGTGTTCCGGTGCCTTTTTTGTATGTCTCCATCAATATCTTATCAAGTGATTTTTATCTAAGTTTGCAGCGAAAATAACGCAATGGGCAAAGATAAATTAAGACGATTCGCCGAAATAGAAACATTCGCGAATGTATTACAGTTGGATAAAGGTAAACCGTTCAAAGGCCGGTGGAGTACTGACCACTTCCAAAACGACAAACCGCTTATCCTTGAATTGGCTTGTGGAAAGGGAGAATATACCGTAAACCTCGCTAAATTATTCCCCGATAAGAACTTCATAGGCATTGATTATAAAGGAAACCGCATTTGGAGAGGCGCCAAGACGGCAATAGAAGACGGCATATCCAATGTCGCATTTCTCCGTATTCAGATCGAGAACATCCTGGATTATTTCGATGAAAGCGAAGTATCGGAAATCTGGATAACCTTTCCAGATCCTCAACCGCAGGTCAGCCGCGAAAAAAAGCGACTCACTTCCCCTCGCTTTCTTCAGAAATACAAGATCATATTCAACAACGAAGGCATTCTGCACCTGAAGACCGATAATGACGCCCTCCACGCATATACTCTCGAGAAGATAGAAGAGCACGGCCTAAAGCTACTCAATCGGACCGAAGATTTGTACAGATCCAACCTGGTAAATGAAATTCTTTCCATTAAAACATACTATGAGAAAAAATATCTTTTGCACGACAAGAACATCAACTATTTAAGCTGTAGCTTTAAGTAATGAATGATGAAAACTTCTTCGAAAAGGTCTATGCTATCGCCAGAGAGATTCCTCCGGGAAGGGTTACTACCTATGGAGCCATCGCAGAAGCACTGGGAACTAAAGGATCTGCCAGGATGGTCGGTTATGCTATGAACGGCTCATGCACTGCAACGCCCCCTGTTCCCGCTCACCGTGTAGTAAACCGAGCAGGCCTCCTAACGGGAAAGCGCGCCTTTCAAGGCGAATCGCTGATGGCTGAGCTGCTGAGAAGCGAAGGAGTTGAAGTAATAAACGATCAGGTTGTAAATTTCCAGCACCTGTTCTGGCACCCCTTAAAATAACACGTATGGGAAAGTTAATAAACGAATTTAATGATTACAGAACCCGCATGAACGACCGGGTGATGGAGACCGCCAATACCAATATCAAACGCTTTTTCGCACTCGATACCACCTCCTACGCTGAAGGAGCCTTGAGCGTCAAAACCAAAGAAATGCTGGGTCTGGTAGCCTCTATGGTTCTTCGTTGCGATGACTGTATCAAATACCACCTCGGAAAATGCCATGAAACTGGCGTCACTTCCGAAGAGCTCAACGAAGTGTTTATGATCGCGAACCTTGTCGGAGGTTCTATTGTTATTCCTCATTACCGGAGAGCAGTTGAATACTGGGATGAACTGTCGGCTTCTGATAAATCGATCCTTTAGATGAAAAAATTATTCCTTTTAGACGGCATGGCTCTGATCTACAGAGCACACTTCGCTCTCAGTAAGAACCCGAGATTTACTTCATCGGGGCTGAACACTTCAGCGGTAATGGGATTCACGAACACCCTGCTCGAGATATTAAAAAAAGAGACACCTACCCACCTTGCGGTCGTTTTTGATACAGAAGCACCTACAGAGCGACATATTGAGTTTACAGATTATAAAGCCCACCGGCAAGCTATGCCGGAGGACCTCTCTGCTGCGCTTCCTTATGTTTTTAAACTGATCCAGGGCTTCGGTATTCCTGTAATCACATCCGACGGTTATGAGGCTGATGATATCATCGGCACTCTCGCAAAAAAGGCTGAACAAGCAGGCTACACAGTATTTTGCATGACACCGGACAAGGATTTTGCCCAGTTGGTGTCTGAGAATATATTCATATACAAGCCAGCGCGGATGGGCAACGACTTCGAAATTATGGGAGTACCGGAAGTCTTGGCTAAATGGGAAGTGGAACACGTGCATCAGGTCATCGACATACTCGGCATGTGGGGGGACGCGGTCGACAACATACCGGGTATACCCGGTATAGGCGAAAAAACCGCCAAAACACTTATAAAGCAATTCGGTTCAGTTGAAGCAGTTATCGAAAACAGTCACCAGTTGAAAGGCAAAATGCGTGAGAACGTTGAGAAATTCTCCGAACAAGGGCTTATCTCCAAAAGACTCGCTACCATCATGCTCAACGCCCCTGTCGAACTGGATGAAGACGCCCTGCTCGTTACTGAGCCCAGCAGGGAAATGCTTGAGCCGCTGTTCGCAGAGCTGGAGTTCCGAACTATCGGCCGCAGGGTCTTTGGCGAAGAACTGAAGGCTGAAGGTTCGAAGCCTACGGGGTTCGGACAACAAATCGATCTTTTCGGACAGCCCGTAAACGCCCCAGCTCCCACCTTTGCCATAGCAGAGGAACCCCTTCAGGGTACAAAGAATATTGAAAATACCCCTCATACTTATCACCTGGCCGATACGCACGAGAAAGTAACTGAACTCATTGGTATCCTTGAATCTGTAGACAGTTTTTGCTTCGACAGCGAAACCACATGCATTGATGCCAACGACTGTGAACTGGTTGGACTCTCTTTTTCCATCAAGACAGGCGACGCCTGGTACGTCCCATTCCCTGCGGACCAGAAGGAAGCATTTCGTCTGGTTAATCTCTTCAAGCCAGTGTTCGAAAACGAAAAGATTGAGAAGAGCGGACAGAACCTGAAATACGACATCCTCGTATTAAATTGGTACGACATAGAAGTTCGCGGGCAACTATTCGATACCATGATCGCACACTACCTGTTAGATCCAGACACACGGCATAATATGGATATTCTCGCAGAGAACTACCTTGGCTATAAACCTGTCGAGATTACTTCTCTGATTGGATCAAAAGGCAAGAATCAGGGCAATATGCGCGATGTCGAAATAGAAAAGATCAAGGAGTATGCTGCCGAAGATGCAGATATCACCCTGCAACTCAAAGAAGTATTTGAGCCACGTCTTGTAGACGCAAATGCAGACAAACTGTTCCGAGAAGTTGAAACGCCACTGATCTATGTTCTGGCCGATATGGAACGTGAAGGAGTGCGTATTGACAAGGAAGCGCTGGATGAATATTCGCTGCAGCTCAAAGTTGAGATAGAACAGCTTGAAACAACGATATATGAAAAGGCCGGAGTGAAATTCAATATCGCCTCTCCGAAGCAATTGGGAGAGGTACTCTTTGACAAGCTTCAGCTCGACCCGAAAGCGAAGAAAACCAAGACGGGTCAATATCAGACTGGCGAAGATGTGCTTAGTGCTCTGGCAAGTAAAAGCGATATTGCCCGCGATATTCTGGATTTTCGTCAGCTGCAGAAGCTCAAGTCTACTTATGTAGATGCCTTGCCAACTTTGATCAATCAGAAGACTCAGAGACTGCATACCTCTTACAACCAGGCTGTGGCAGCCACCGGAAGGCTCAGTTCAACCAACCCAAATCTTCAGAATATCCCCATCCGTACAGAACGGGGAAGAGAAGTAAGGAAGGCTTTCATTCCCAGGGATGAAAACCATATCCTGCTTTCAGCAGATTATTCACAGATCGAACTCCGGCTTATCGCGGAAATCAGCCGCGATGAAAATATGATGGATGCCTTTTCAAGTGGGCTCGACATCCACACTGCAACTGCTGCAAAGGTTTATGGGATCTCTCTCGAAGAAGTCGACGATACCCGGCGACGCAATGCGAAGGCAGTAAACTTCGGAATTATATACGGGCAATCCGCCTTTGGTCTTTCGCAAAACCTCGGTATCTCCCGCAAAGAAGCGGCGGCAATTATCGAAGAATACTTCAACCAGTATTCAGGCATAAAACGCTATATGAATGACACCATGAACTTCGCGCGGGAAAACGGCTATGTAGAAACGCTTATGGGACGTCGTCGTTATCTTAGAGATATCAACTCAGCAAACGCAACAGTCAGGGGGTTTGCAGAACGAAACGCCATAAATGCCCCCATTCAGGGCTCTGCGGCTGATCTCATTAAAGTTGCGATGATCAACATACACCGGGATTTTCGCGAACATAAGCTCGTATCAAAAATGACGATGCAGGTGCATGATGAGCTTGTCTTCGATGTTTTCACACCTGAACTAGACAAGGTGAAGGAAATCGTCGGTAAACGCATGAGAAACGCACTGAAAACCACAGTTCCCATTCTTGTCGAAATGGGCACAGGTTCAAACTGGCTGAAAGCACACTAAATTGTTTAATGCATGATTTTGTGCACTCTGAGAAATTAAATAATTAATACATTTAACTTGTTAACTTTTTTGAACATATAAATAAAGACATTTATGCTAAACCTTCGAACTTTTCGGAGGTTATTCGTTATCATATTAAGACATTAAACCTTATACTGACTAAATCATGGTTGTAATACATCTAAGTGCAGAATGTTATCCCTTAGCTAAAGTTGGAGGACTGGGAGATGTGGTAGGTGCCCTCCCTAAATACCAGCAGGAACTTGGAGTAACTGCTATAGTAGTAACTCCTTATTACGACAGGAAGTTTGCTCGTGATAATGAATTTGAAGTGGTCTACGAATCTGTCGTTCGAATGAACGATAGAGATCTTCCTTTTCAGGTGCTGAAAGAAACGACCGACAAGCTAGGCTTTCATTTACACATGATCCGGATACCCGGATTGCTTGACAGATCAGAAATCTACTCGTATCCCGACGAAACCGAACAGTTCATTGCCTTCCAGCTTGCATTCCTGGAGTGGCTGCTGAAATTCAAAGACAATCCGGATATTGTTCATTGCCACGATCATCACACTGCTCTGGTGCCATACCTGATGTCTCATGCCTTTAAGTACCGCTTTTTATCTACAATCCCTACAATCCTAACCATCCATAACGGTCAGTACCAAGGCTGGTTCGGATGGGATAAGTTTCATTATCTTCCTGAAACAGATCCATGGACAAGAGGAGTATTGGACTGGGGCGGCGCAATTAATCCTCTTGCAGCAGCGGTTAAATCCTGCTGGAAATTCACCACAGTATCTCCGAGTTATCTTGAAGAACTGAAGGAGAGCTCAAAAGGACTGGAAACCCTCTTTATTCAAGAGGAAAAGAAAGGATCCGGAATCTTAAACGGCATCGATACTGACGTATGGAACCCTACTACTGACCCGCTGATAACGTTAAACTATAGCCTGGATAACGTAACCAAGGGAAAACAGGAAAATAAACGCGCACTGTGCAAAGAATTTGGCTTCACACTGTCCAAACCACTCATCGCTTTCATCGGCCGGCTGGTAGATGAGAAAGGAGCAGATCTTCTTCCCGATGCCATAGCGCAGATTTTGTCTGCCGCCAAAGGCAAAGCCAGCATCCTTGTTTTGGGCTCAGGAGATCCGGCTATTGAGGAGCAATTAGCTCAACTAAAAGAAACGTACAAGAAGGACTATAATGTTTATATAGGATACGATGAGGCACTGTCACACCGTATTTATGCAGGTGCAGACTTCCTGTTAATGCCATCCAGAGTGGAGCCTTGCGGGCTTAACCAGCTCTATGCGATGAAATATGGAACAATTCCGATTGTGCGCAGCACAGGAGGACTTAAAGATTCCGTCATCGACGTTGCAGAATCGGAAGGATATGGACTATGTTTTGACGAACTCAATGCTGAGTCTATTGTAGCATCAATCGTACGTGCAGTAGATTTATACGCAAACACGAGCAACGTTCGATTGTTACGTAAGAGAATGATGATGCTGGATTTCTCGTGGAATCGTTCGGCCAACCAATATATCGATCTATATAACAGCCTTAAATAATATATTATGTCCAAAGTTATTGCAGTTATCCTGGGAGGCGGGCAGGGAACCCGGCTTCACCCCCTTACTGCCACCCGATCAAAACCGGCGGTTCCCATTGCAGGAAAATACCGACTGGTTGATATTCCCATCTCAAACTGTTTTAACTCAGGGATCGACCGGATCTTCGTCCTGACGCAATTCAACTCTGCTTCGTTGAATAAGCACATTAAAAACACATATCATTTTAATGTGTTTAGCAATGGATTCGTAGATATACTTGCTGCCGAACAGACTCCCAACAATTCCGGATGGTATCAGGGAACTGCAGATGCTGTAAGACAATGTCTGCACCATATCTCTCCATTTGAATTTGAATATGTGCTGATCCTTTCCGGTGATCAACTATATCAAATGGATTTCAATGATATGATTGAAAAACATGCTGCCTTAAAAGCTGATATCTCTGTTGCTACGATCCCCGTAACTGCAAAAGATGCTTCTTCGTTCGGTATCATGAAGACGGACGAGAACTTCAATATCACATCGTTTACTGAAAAACCGAAGACTGGTCTGGAAGACTGGACTTCAGAAGTAGGCGACGACATGAAGTCTCAGGGAAGAATTTTCCAGGCTTCTATGGGTATCTACATCTTCAATAAGGATATTATATATGATACCCTTACAAACGACCCACATACGGACTTTGGAAAAGAGATCATTCCTGAGGCCATTAACAAGAAAAAAGTAGTAGCCTATCAGTATGACGGCTATTGGACAGATATCGGTACTATCCCTTCTTTCTTTGAAGCAAATATCGGCCTGACAGACGATATCCCTCAGTTTAACCTTTTTGATAAGAAAAGCATCTTCTCCAGGGCACGCATGCTCCCTCCTTCTAAGATTATGGGAACAACCCTTGAAAAAACTGTTATTTCTGATGGTTGCATTATTGATGCCAGCCGTATTGAGCGTTCAGTGATCGGAATCAGAACACGCATCGGCAAGGGATCTTCTATTGAATGTACCTATATCATGGGATCCGATTATTATCAGACCCTTGAGCAGCTTGAGGAAGCGCGCCAAAGCGGCACCCCGATAATGGGCGTCGGCGAAAGGTGCTTCATCAACAATGCCATACTGGACAAAAACTGCCGGATAGGAAATGATGTACGTATCAATGGAGGCCCGCACCTTGAAGACGGAGACTATGAGAAATATACTGTAAGGGATGGAATAGTGGTCATCAAGAAATCAGCCGTCATTCCCAACGGCACTGTGATCTGATAACAAGACCAGGCTCTATTAGCATAACCGATACAGTCTGTTCTAATAAATATTTTTCAAATCCTCGAAGGAGCCTTACATTAGGTGTTTTACTTCCTAATCCTTTACTCGGCCATAACGAAACAGAGTCTGCCGCATTGTGACAGACTCTGTTTTCGTTAATAACTAGGGTTATTTAGCCCATCTAGGATCTCCAATTGGTCCTCCTGTGGTACCCGATGTTCTCAATTCTGACGATGTAGGAAGTGAAAAGTCGACAGTTGTAGCTGTCCAACCTAAATCGATAGTCTTGTGATTCGCTGGTTTTGCATTACTTGGGAAAGTCAAATCGACAGCGGGTGAAGCACCATTTGTCAACTTGAATATATTATTGTTTGTTACGGAGAAAGCTGATGTCGAGGCTGTTGCCCTCAAAGCCGCATTTCCTATAGCACCTCCCGTCACCGGAGAATTGGCGAGGATTGAATTCTTTAATGTGAAATCAACAGGGTTTGCATTCGCATCCATAATAAGATAATTACGGTTACTACCTCCGGAACCAAAGTTGTTGAAGGTGCAATTATCGATCAAGATGCTGGGTTTAACTGCTGAAGAAGGCAGAGTAGTTGCCGCTGCAATAAATGTTCTTCCTATATTATAAAAAGTAGAATTGGAAAGTTCCATTGTTTTAAACTCCAATTTGTCTAGAGTAAACGTGACATATGAAGCCCCGGGAGAGATATCATATGCTGTGCTGTTTGTAAACTTTATAGAGTTAATTTTATGATCTGCATTCGCAGCTCGGTTAGCCCTCATTATGCAGTTAACTACATTATGTATATTACAGTTATCAACAGTAACGGACGAAAACGTCGCTGCTCCAGCATCATTGCCAACCGCTCCGACAAGGTTTATAAAATAAGCCGCAGCATATGCTGCTCCGTCAAATTCTATTCCTTTAAGCATTGCCCCCGCTCCGGTACCAGCCAGCACAATTTCTTTGAAATTGACTTTCGTATCTCCAGGATTACCTGAAACGGACTGTAATGTAACATTTTTCTGAGCAAATACAAGGTTTTCGGCTACATTATATGTTCCCGGATTCAATCCAATTACATCCCCGGTTGCCGCATTGTTCACTGCTGCAATTAAGTCGTCTCCCGGCTCAAGAATTAAGGTGAAGATACTTGGTTCTGGGGTTGAAAATGATATTGTGCCTTTCAACTTTGTTCCCTGATAAATTTCTGCCACATATGAAGTAAGAGGGGTCAATCCATTAATTAACTTGAAACTATCTGCAATATCAGATGTTGTTAAAGCAATATCCATTGCTGGACCTGTTACCGGTTTTAAGTTAATTCTGGTAAGATTTGCAGTGTTCCTCCATCTTAAAACCACCGACTTATCTTTAATTTCTGAAGCAAGAACGGGAGAAAATATTTGCTCTCCTGTAATATTGAAAGCCGGAGATCTTCCCCACTTTGAGTCAGCAGTTGTTGAGAACCCATTCGCCTTGATTAAGGCAAAGTATTTCTGCTTTACTGATAACTCATCATCCGTTAGCACAATACCTGCTGTATCTGTTACCTTAGTTATAATCTGGGATGTTGTTGCGAATGTGGAATCAGTAGATACCAAAACAGTATAACTTACACTATCACTGCTAGAAGTAAACAAAGACCGGCTCCAGGTAAGCTGTACCTGCGTCTCTCCGCTTACTATTTTTAATGATGTAGGCACAAATTGCCTGCTTAAGTTAACACTTGGGTCAAACTCATCTCTTTTACAAGATGCTACGGTAATACATAGCATCGTAAAAAGAAAGCCATTTATTAAATTCTTGAATTTCATAACTTTCATGTTAATATCCGTAATCTTGAGTCAAATTAGCGTTCAGGTTAAGGATTCCGCTATAAATGGGAAATAGTTCCTTACGATTGGCCTCAAACTTAATTGCAAATCCTGTTAATTCTCCCGTGATATTGGCTTCAGTGATTGCCGCACGCCAGTTCCTTTTCACATATCCCGCAGGGGTTTCAGTCGGTGCCGGACTAAACATCGCTACTGAGACAGACCCTCCATACAAATCCAGACTTTCAATTTCTGCCTTGATGTTGGTGTTAAGAAGGCGGATCGGCTTATAGTAAACATGGCTCGGCACGCCAGCATACTTTCCTGTTCCATTCATCAGAGCTCTGAGATTCGCTCTGGTTTTTTCGATTGTCGAAGCCAAAAGGTTCCACCTTATTAAGTCATATTTCCTGATCCCCTCCCCGCCAAACTCTAACAGACGTTCCTGCACTATTGCATCGAAAAATCCCTGATAATCACCGGGAGTAGCAAAAATAACACCTTCATTTCCTGCGAATGCTCTTTTTCTGACCTGCTCCAGAGCACTTTTTGCCGCAGCAGAAGGGCCTTCATTGATCTCATTGTCAGCTTCAGCATACATCAACAAAATATCAGCATAACGAATAAGGGGATAATTAATACCTAACGTTTGGTTTGTACCCTTTATAGTAGTCCAGTACTTCCTGAATTTGCCTTCCCTAAACGAGTTAAGATCAACTATTGCTTTACTGTCCGTTGCATCGATTTCGAAGTACGCTAACGTCACATCTCTTCTTGTATCATTTTTGTCGAATTCATAGAAGTATGTTGGAATTGCTGCATTCCCACCATTGGCCTGTCCAAATGATGAGTTTGTGTTCATCCTTATCCCATTTGCATAACCTAACTTCGTATCCGTTCTAGCATTTCCACCATAAGCTCCGACCTCAAAAATAAGCTCATAATTTGGATCAACGCGGCTTGATGTGTGCAATGTCTTAAACAAATTCTCAAAGCTTGGATTGAGCCCATTTTCACCTTTGTCTATAATTGCTTTACACTCGTCCAGCGCTATTTTATAGAACGCTTTGTAATCATCCCGTCTGATCACCATCCTCGGTTCCCTGCGTAGAGAGTAACCTCCCCTGGCCAAGGCTATTCTTGCCCTTAAACCTTTTACTGCAGCTTTAGAAACTCGTGTTGTTGGATCATTAGACTGACTCCTCCATGGAACTAATTCACTTGCTAACTCCAGGTCAGCTAAAAGTTTGTCGTAAATTACATCTCTATCAGTCTTAGGTAAGCTGGGATCTGGGACATCTTCCGCTGGTACAAAAGAGGCTGGTACATCACCCCAGTTCCGAATTAATTCATAATAGAACTGCGCCCGAAGAGTTAGGGACTCACCATATAACTTTCGCATAGTGGCCTTCTCTGCATCGGTTCCATTATTATACAAATCAGACAAGGGGATGTATTTTATACAGATGTTCGCCCTTTCAATTCCTGAATATAATTGTGCAAACGGCGCATTTAATTCTGTATTATCAGGACTAGCGCCATACCCACTTAAACCTCTTCTGTCTAACGGATTGAAGTCTCCGCCAATCTTAAAGTCCTCTCCGCCCTGAGGATACAGGATCGAAATTCTACTACCATATCCATCATCTCCGGGGAGTTTATTGTAAATCCCTATCACAGCGGAGTTTGTATATGAAATACTGTTAAATACCGCAGCTTGAGAAAGGGTAGCGGGATTCTCTATATCCAGAACATTCTTACAAGAGGGAGCTGAAACTGTCGCTCCAAGTAACAATGCCAATGTTATATTCTTGATATTATATGTCTTCATACTATTGCTTTTTATTTTAAAACGTCACATTTAAACCTGCAACAAAGAAACGGCTACGGGGATAGGCAGCATAGTCTACACCAGGAGTTAGAGGATTTGACCTTCTTGTGTTGGCTTCAGGGTCATACCCTGAATATCCTGTAATTGTCCATAGATTATTTACGGTTGTATAAACCCGTACATTGCTTATCACCTTGGTCCTGCTCAGGAGCCTCTTAGGAAAGGTGTAGCCAAGAGTAACGTTGCTTACTCTTAAAAATGAACCGTCTTCAATTGCGAAGGAGTGCAAAAAATACTGTCCCACGGGAGGTGTCCAATACTGAGTACCGGCATTCATCGCGGATAGTTCAGCTGGATCCTTCACCAGAACACCGGCTTCGTTGTACCATTTCCACCGGTCGTTCATGAGGGAAAGCATATTGTTGTCTTTATAAAGATATTGAGTTGTAAATTCAATCTTATTCGCATTATACACTTTGTTCCCTACTGAAAAGTTCATGAAAATGCCTAAGTCAAAACCCTTATAAGTGAAATTCTGATTAAACCCACCAATAAAAGTCGGTTGAGCATTACCCAGGACAGTCCTGTCAGCTGTAGAAACATAATCGCTTTCAGAATCAGACAACTTCTTTAACTTTAAGTCACCAGGTTGTGGCTCTCTGTTCCCCAATGCGATATCTCTACTGTTTGGTATTCCTGCTTTTAAGGTATAAACTTGGGTTGCAGCATCGTAATTAAAGTCATCAATGCCATAAAACCCATCGGTCACATATCCATAGAACTGACCAACTGGCTTTCCAACTTCAACCAGGAAGTCTTCATAGGTTGAACTTACCCATCTTGATGATTCCAAATATGATTTTATTTTATTTCCTTGTGGATCCTGTCCGAGGTCAACGATCTTATTTTTGTTAAATGACATATTGTAGTTCGCTGTCCAGGAAAAATCTTTTTTGTCAATGATCGTTCCGGATAGCTGAATTTCCAATCCCTTATTCTCGGTCTTTCCGATATTGTTTGTTCGTTCGGTATATCCGATTGTAGGAGAAACCCTCTGTTTTAGGAGGAGATCTTTAGTGTCGTTTAAATACAAGTCGACAGATCCCACAATACGGTTTTTGAACAAAGCAAAGTCAACACCTAAGTTCCGGGACACCGTAGTTTCCCACTTTAATTGTGGATTTGCATAGTTTATAGCTGCTAACCCGGGTGTTAAAGCTTCACCTTCTGCGTAGCTATCATTTGTTTGGGATTCAAACATGATCTTATACATATCAAGGCCAATTCTATTGTTACCCAAAGCACCCATGCTCAAGCGTATCTTCAAATCTGAAAGCCAATCCTTATAGTTTGCCAAAAAGTCTTCTTCATAAATCCTCCATGCTAACGAAGCAGATGGGAAGATTCCCAATCTATTTTCTTTTGCAAAGAGAGACGACCAATCAGCACGTGCATTTACGGTAGCAAGGTACTTTCCTTTATAGTTATAGTTTGCTCTTCCAAAAAGAGACATCAGCCGGTCCTCCTGATACCCCGTTGTAGGTGCATCTTGTATCAAACCAGCTGGAGGTGTTGCTTTCTGAATTCCATTAAATGCCTGGTCGGCAGTTATGTCTGCAGGTAAGTATTTCGTCCTGACAGAACTCAGCTCATTTTTTCTCTGCACATATTCCTGACCTAACAGAAAATCAATATTATGATCTTTCTTAATAGCCGTTTTATACGTAAATGTGTTCGAAATGTTGAAGTTCAGTCCATCGTTTCGTGATCTGTCCACAACTGGCAATTGCGCATTTTGTCTCGCAACACTGGTAGCGATGCCGTTAAAACTATTGATTTTTCTGTCACTAGAAGTTACGCCTACTAATGAACGAAACTCAAGTCCTTTCATCAATTCCAAGCCAAACCAGCCGTTGAAATAGATATCGTTACGATAATCATATTTTAATTCTTGACGTGCAAGCACGAGGGGACTGGTCAAGTTGGTTAAATTAGCATACTCAGAATCAAACTCATCTACTTGAGATTCAAAACCAGGAGCTACAAATGGTCTGAACCTTACTGCATTTCTTAAGCGGTTCGTTCCCTGTGTGCCAGTACTTGAGGTACCTACTCCGTCAACTCTTTGTCTGCTATACCTAGTATTAATCCCCACTTTTACACGATCAGAAATTTTATGATCAAATTTTAAGGATGCAAGAGTTCTTTCATAGCCCGAACCCAACATTATTCCATCTTCTTCATTATGATTTAGATTAAAGGAGAAAGTGGTTGTCTTAGAGCCGCCTCTTATACCAACAACGTGCGACTGAGTAAAAGCGTCTGTACCGAAAACCTGATCCTGCCAATCTGCTATAGGTACTTCTTTATACAAGTCCAAATCTCCAAAAAAGCCGTACGACTTCGTAAAGCCATTTCTTGTATCTTCGTTTGTATTATAATTATAGATTTGGTATTGGTACTTAACAAATTCGTAAGGATCCATAACATCCAGTTTGTTTACGATCTTTCTTAGTCCCGCAAAGCCATTATAGGTTACCTGCGTTTTCATCTCTCTTCCACCTCTGGTCGTAATTAACACCACACCGTTAGCACCCCGAGATCCATAAATAGCAGCAGACGCGGCATCCTTTAAGACAGTAATATCCTCAATTTCCTGAGGAGAAATAACAGATAGTGCATTGTCTACCTGGATACCGTCTACGATATATAATGGTTCATTGCTTCCTGTTAAAGAACTTCCGCCACGAACCCTGATTTGAATTTCTGCGCCAGGTGATCCTTCTGTAGTTGTTACCTGAACACCAGCCAATCTTCCCGCGAGCGCCTCAGCAGCAGTGCTTACTGGCACATTTACCAGATCCCGACCTTTAACAGCGGAAACCGATCCGGTAGCAGCCTCTCTGGATACCGTTTGACCGTATCCAACATTGACCATTACCTCTTCCAGTAAAGCAGAGTCATCTTCCAGTACCACATTTAACTTCGTCTGGCTTCCAATCTGAATTTCCTTTCTTTTAAAGCCGATATAAGTAATAACAAGAACCGGATTGCCACTGGTAGGAACTGAAAGTTTAAAATTTCCGTTAGCATCTGTACTCACACCTTTAGTACTACCTTTTATGGTAACACTCACTCCAATCAGAGCCTCTCCGCTCTCATCTGTTACTTTACCTGTTATCTGTTTCGTTTGTGCAGAAGCAGCAAAGAAAACCGAACACAATAAAGCCACTACTAGTAGAACTTTTTTCATGTAAAATTTATTTAGGTTATAAAAAATATAGCAAAGAAACAGGCTTGGTTATTGATTTAGTTTCCCTTCCGGCCAAATCTAAATACTTTATATGTGAAAAAAATAGCACATAAAGGAAATATCTGTGCAATCGTTCCCGACATTCAAATTATAGTCGTTAGTATGATAAGATCAGCCATTCATGAAGATTCAGATTTCCTTCCAGGAATATTAACGGATTGCTTATCATACCCGTTTCTCTAACTAAGTATATACGGTTACACTAGTTCCTATACTCATGAAACTTCGCAATAGTCTTTAGAGCTCCAACTTGATTTATAACATTATGAGTTAGATTAATAACGAAAACTTCTCTACCCTCGTGAGAAAATGTTGATGTTAATTTCAACATGCACAAATGGTGTCTAAAAAGTTCGAAATGTGGTTTTTGATATACCCTAGTATATCGAATCAAAAAGGTTCTCAGCATGGGAACGCTGAAAACCTTGATCAAACATTGAAAGACCTTATGAAATAATCAGGAAAATGAAAAAGACGAAAAAAGGAATTTAATAGCTATAATTCAACAGTCGCCCCTATATCAATCAGTTTTAAATCGTTTCCAGCAACCTTGAACCTTTCTACAGCATCGCCCTTGTCAATCTTAATATAACCGAAGGTATCATAGTGCATCCCGATGATCTGGTTACAGTTAATATACCGTGCAGCAATAATTGCATCCTCAATCCCCATTGTAAAGTTGTCGCCAATTGGTAAGAATGCAATATCAGGTTTACACAACTCACCTGTCAGCTTCATTTCCTGAGTCAGCGCAGTATCGCCTGAGTAATATAGCGTCTTACCAGATGTTTTGATCACAAAGCCCGCTGCCGTTCCTCCATAAGTACCATCAGGCAGAGAGCTGGAATGAGCCGCAAAAACCATCTTCACATTTCCAAAATCGAAGTTCCACTGACCCCCCAAATTCATCGGATGGCAATTGGTAACGCCTTTCTTTTCCAGCCAGGCAGAAATTTCAAATGCGCAAACAACAACAGCATTTGTTCTTTTTGCTATCTGAACCAGATCCGCCGTATGATCTTCATGCCCGTGCGAAACCAGAATAAAATCAGCAGGAATTGAATCTACATTTATGTGTTGAGCAAGCTCATTAGGACTGATGAAAGGATCAAACAATACATTGAAACCCTGCGTTTCCAGAAGGAAGCACGACTGTCCGTAATATGTCAGTTTCATAAGCTAAGTTTAACCGTTGAAAAGATTGCCCAGGCCTCCAAGCATATTGCTGCTAAGTGTCTGCATTTCGGTTTGATGAACATTCTCTGCCTGAACCAGGGCTTTATTGACTGCTACAGCGATTAATTCTTCCAGTTCTTCCCTGTCTGCAGACTTGAAGAACTCATCATCTATTTGAATAGACGTGATGTTTTTGTTTCCTGTAGAGGCTACACTGATCTTTCCCCCCTCTGCTTCACCCTTTACAGTTATTGAATCTAATCTCTTCTTGATCTCTTCAGCCTGCTGCTGCACCTGCATTAATTTATCGAACATATCAATTTGTTTATTTATTAATACAATTATCGGAAACAATAGTTTAGTCCAGTTCCTTGAGGATTGCCGGAGATAATGGTTTGGAAACAAACCCTTTCACCGGGCTGTATGTAGCGGCACGCACCTTGTCATTCTCGTCAACCGAAGAACTGACAATATAAATGTGGATCGCTTTGGCTAAATCCGATTCAAAGGTTTTAAAAACTTCCAGAAAATCCCATCCATCTATTACAGGCATATTTAAATCCAAAAGGATGACATCCGGAAGTTCCGTTTTGTTCTGCAGGTTCTCTTGCAGAAAAGCCAGTGCCTTCCCAGCTTCTGTATAGCTTGAGATGGAATCATATGTATGATGTTTTTCAATCATTATCTGAGCAATTCTCTGATGAATTACGTCATCATCAATGATAAAAACCTTTCTCATATTTTATTAACTAAAACAAGAACCATCTCTATATATATCATTTGAATATGGAGAACTTAGTCTACTCTTTAAACATACAAAAAGGAAACGATCAAATTATAATTAAATTGATCATTCATCGGTAGAATCGCCGTTTCCTGAGTAAGCAGACTTACGCACGACAGGCATACCAACCATTTTATACAACTCGTCCAATTGTAAAAGGCTGCCGTTCGTTAGGTTACTCAACAACACAATCGTTACATCTGATTTCAAATCACGCAGATAAATATGTCTGAATCCGTGCCACCAGCCGGTGTGGTAAACCACTTTGTCGTTTTTACCTTCAAAAGTTCTCCAGCCATAGCCATAATTGAAATGACCTCTGGCCATATCATTATGCCCCGTATAGGCAGAGTCCTGCCATGCCTTACCAAGCAGCTTACCTTTCCGGAGCGCCTGGTCGAAGATAAACAGGTCCTGCACGGTGCTGTAAACCCCCTTATCTCCAACCGGTCCGTCAAGGAAGTTCTGCACCACCGAATAACGCCATGTCCGATCATGTCCCACCACATCAACCGGGATCTTTTCGTATTCTGCTCTGGAGTACACTGCGGTATTGTGCATTCCCGCCGGCTTGAAAACATTCTCGCTCATAAACTGCGAAAAAGGCATTCCCGACACTTTTTCAATGATCGCGGCAAGAACCATATAATTAGAGTTATTATAATGGAACTTGACGTCCGGACGCGTATATGGTGAAGGCCTACGCTCAGCAATCAACTTCATCACATCCATATTGCTGATCCCATTCCGCTCGCTTCGCTTCTCCTTTTTGAACACACCATCTACAAAATAAACATAGTTCATCATGCCTGAACGGTGAGATAACAACATCCTTACAGTAATCCCCTCATATGGAAAATCCGGAAAAAAGTCCTTCACCGTTTGATCAAGTTTCAGCTTTCCCTGCTCGGCAAGCATTAGAACCGCAGTAGCCGTCATGGGCTTGGTAACCGATGCTAACTCGAATTTCGAATTGATATGTAAACTGTCGCGGTGAAGATAGTCAGCCCAACCAATAGCTTTCTGATAAACTATCTTACCCTTCTTTGCCACAAGCACATTTCCATTGAACCCCCTCTTTTTATGCAGGTTATGCATAAACTCGTCAATATGCTTGTCGCCTTTTGCCGGGTCGTAAACCAACATAAGGCTGTCCGACTTATCGTCTTCGACAGTTCGTTCGGTTGTTTTACTCTCTGATGAGCAGGATGTAAACGAAAAAGACGTAGAAAAAATAAATACTATAAAGAGGCAGATCCGTGTCATAAAGGAATAGAAATAGCTGTTAATCACCCACGAAAATCAGAAAATTATTACAATAACCAACGCCGCAATCTTGTTTAAAACGCTTTTCCCTCTGATTATAAAGGATAAAAAAATTAAATTTGCTGACCAAACTTAAAATCATGAATTTCAGAATAGAACATGACACTATGGGCGAAGTGCAGGTCCCCGCTGATAAATACTGGGGAGCCCAAACGGAGCGCTCGCGAAATAACTTCAAAATAGGGCCAGAAGCTTCTATGCCTAAAGAGGTGATTGATGCGTTCGCGTACCTCAAGAAAGCAGCGGCATATACCAATACTGACTGCGGAATACTTCCTGAAGAAAAGCGCGATCTGATTGCCAAAGTGTGTGATGAAATATTGAATGGCGACCATTACAATGAATTTCCATTGGTCATCTGGCAAACCGGATCAGGCACCCAGTCTAACATGAACGTAAATGAGGTTGTTGCCAACCGCGCACATGTCATCCAGGGTAATACGCTTGGCAGCGGTAAGACGTTTATCCATCCCAATGACGATGTGAACAAATCACAGTCATCAAATGATACCTATCCTACCGCCATGCACATCGCGGCTTATAAGATGGTATTGCATACCACCATTCCCGGAGTTGAAAAATTAAGAGATACGCTGAAGGAAAAATCAGAGGCCTTTAAGGACGTTGTCAAAATAGGCCGTACCCACCTGATGGATGCCACCCCATTAACACTGGGCCAGGAGTTTTCAGGTTATGTATCCCAACTGGATCATTGCCTTAAAGCAATAAAAAATACATTATCTCACCTTTCCGAGCTAGCCCTGGGCGGAACAGCTGTAGGCACCGGTATCAACACTCCTAAGGGCTATGATGTGAAGGTTGCGGAGTACATCGCTCAATTTACGCGCCTCCCCTTCATAACAGCGGAAAACAAGTTTGAAGCCCTGGCCGCGCATGACGCAATGGTTGAAAGCCATGGTGCATTAAAGCAGCTGGCCGTGGCACTGATGAAAATCGCAAACGACATCCGCATGATGGCCTCAGGTCCGCGTTCAGGTATCGGCGAAATATTCATTCCTGAGAATGAGCCGGGATCTTCTATTATGCCAGGAAAAGTTAACCCTACGCAGAGTGAAGCGCTAACCATGGTTGCTGCACAAGTTATGGGAAATGACGTAACGATTTCTATCGGCGGCTCCAACGGCCACTACGAACTCAATGTGTTCAAGCCGGTGATCGCTGCTAACTTCTTGCAGAGCGCACGACTTCTTGGAGATGCATGCGTTTCCTTCAATGATCATTGCGCTATTGGCATAGAGCCAAACTACGATGGCATCAAGAAGCATGTAAACAATTCCCTGATGCTTGTAACTGCATTGAACCCACATATTGGTTACGAGAACGCAGCGAAGATTGCAAAGAAGGCACACAAAGAAAATAAATCACTTCGTGAGGTTGCTCTGGAGCTTGGCTTGCTTACTGAAGAACAATTCGACCACTGGGTACGCCCTGAAGACATGATTGGAGGCCTTAAATAGTTCTCCCTTAAATCCCTCTCCTTAAAGGAGAGGGAATTTTTATTTTATGATATACAGATCTCAGGCTTCCGCTTCATTATTTTTTATCTTATTTCTCTTTTCTGCGTGCAAGTTTAATCCAAACATCCAGAAAAGCGGTTCACCGGCATTTCAAGGTGTTTGGGAGGAAGAACCGTTGCCCTTCAAAGACAGCCTGCTCCTGAATGTGAGGCACACCTTCAAGTTTACCTGCGACTCATTCTATGTCAGCATTGAGAGCTTTTCAAAAGTAAACTACCATGCCGACAGCTGTTTCAAAGGCGGCAACTGGAAAGAATATGCAAAAGGAAACTATGTGATCAGAGAGGATACTCTTTATATGGTTGGAGCTTTCACACATGCAAATTACAAGCAAAAACTATCAGGATGCTACCGTACGGGAGTTTATAATCCAAAATTTCTCATTCGGAAGACTGAATCAGAAAAAATAGAACTGGTGAATATCCATCAGCATTTGCCGATGTCGCTGATGTTAAAAGAAAAAGTCACCTGCAATCCACAACCACTTTAATAATGAAAACACTTTTTAAGATAACGCTTTTATCAGCGTTTATTCTGTATCTCCCCGCGCAGTCAAACGCCTGGGGGCTCTTAGGCCATCGCATAGTTGGTGAGGTTGCTGAACATCATATCAGCTCTAAGACCAAAAAGCAAATCAAAAAGATACTTGGCCATGAGAGTATAGCCATGAGCAGCACCTGGATGGATTTCATCAAATCGAATCCGCACTACCGATACATGAACAACTGGCACTTCGTGAACCTGCCTGAAGGTCTCAACCTTGAACAGGCTAAAGCTGCCCTTGAGCAAGACACTACGGCAAACGCTTTCAACAAACTCCGCTTCGTAACAGCAGAATTGAAAAAGAAAGATCTTCCGATGGAAGAAAAACAGCGCTACCTTCGCATTCTGATCCATCTCGTGGGTGATATCCACCAGCCTATGCATTGTGGCAGAGCAGCCGACAAAGGAGGAAATGATATTAAGGTAAAATGGTTCAACCGGCCTGACAATCTTCACAGCATCTGGGATTCCAACATCATAGAATATCAACAACTCAGCTATACAGAGTACACCAATGCCGTAAACGCCGCCGGAAAATTGCAGATTAAACAGTGGCAGAATGATGACCTCACTACGTGGATCTACGAATCTTACCAAAAAAGCGAAGAGTTATATAAAGCTGCTGAAGAAAGTACCGATTACAGTTATCGCTATAACTATGATTGGATTGACACTACTAACCAGCAGTTGGTAAAAGGCGGCATCAGACTGGCCGCCCTTCTGGACGAAATCTTCGGAAACTAACATCAATACCGTGTGCCCCTGCAGTCACAAACAAGACTGCAAGGATAATCACATGTCAGATCATGGTCTTACCATGAACAAATTAAGCCAGCAATTTGTATTTTTGCCGCCATGGCGAACATTAAACCGTCTGTTCCAAAAGGCACACGCGACTTCTCACCATCAGAGATGGTGAAACGTAATTACATATTTAATACTATCAGTACCGTTTTCAGGAAATATGGTTATCAGGAAATACAAACTCCTTCCATGGAGAACCTGAGTACACTAACCGGAAAGTATGGCGAAGAAGGTGATAAACTCATCTTTAAGGTCCTGAACAGCGGCGACTTCTGGAGTGATGCAGATAAGAAAAAGCAGAAAGCACCCGATTTTGAATATAGTTCCAAATCACTGTTACCCATTATATCCGAAAAAGCGCTACGGTATGACCTCACAGTTCCTTTCGCAAGGTATGTAGTTATGCATCAGAATGAAATTTCGTTTCCATTCAAGAGGTTTCAGATTCAGCCGGTATGGCGTGCTGACCGTCCGCAAAAAGGAAGATACAGAGAATTTTACCAGTGCGACGCAGATGTCGTAGGGTCTGAAAGCCTGCTTAACGAGGCAGAGTTTGTGCTGATCTATAAAGAAGCACTTTCTTTGCTTGGCTTGAAAGACTTCACAATTAAAATCAACAACCGGAAGATCCTTTCAGGGATCGCCGAAATTATCGGGAAGCCGGAGCTGATCGTTGATATGACCGTTGCCATTGACAAGCTGGATAAAATCGGAATGGATGGAGTGACGAAAGAATTGATCGAACGAGGCTTCACCTCTGAAGATATAGAGAAGCTTAAGCCTGTCATTCTGTTGCAGGGCAGCACGCTGGAAAAGCTTGAGCAGCTGAAAGCGGTTCTGTCATCATCGGAGACAGGGTTGAAAGGAATCCAGGAAATTGAGTCGATCCTTGGATATCTGAAAGGATTAACAAAGCTATCCGCAGAAGGAATATCTTCGTTTCTAGAGCTCGATATCACGCTCGCTCGCGGTCTCAATTACTATACCGGTGCAATCTTCGAAGTGAAGACCAATGAAGTGGCCATGGGAAGCATTGGCGGAGGAGGAAGATATGACGACCTTACCGGAATGTTTGGCTTAAAGGGCCTTACCGGCGCCGGCATATCTTTTGGTGCCGACCGTATATACGATGTACTGGAAGAGTTAAATCTCTTCCCCGAGAGCGCTTCAAAAACGACTAAACTGCTTATCACCAATTTTGATACTGATGCGGAAACCTACGCTTTACGAATCATCCAGGCTTTGAGAGAGCACAACATTGCTGCTGAACTGTACCCCGCAGCGGCGAAATTGAAGAAACAGCTCTCCTATGCAGATGGGAAGGATATACCCTATGTTGTTTTAATTGGGAGTGACGAAATGCAAACGGGCCAACTCACACTTAAAGACATGCGGGCTGGAACCCAGGAAAAGATCAGCGCCGAAGCCTTGATTGAAAAGTTCAAGAGCTAAGTTCCTGCAATCCTGAAACCAAAACGGGGCTGTATCATCGAAGAAATGATCAGCCTCTTCTTTCGTAAAAGAGATAATCTATCGTTTGGAAGAAAACGATACCCGCTTCCCTATCTGGAAAGGCACCTTGTCTCCATCCTCTTTCGCTCGTTTCTTTATCGCCTTTGTCGCTGTCTTCATTGTTTTCTCTTTCCTTCGTTTTAAGTCCCTCAGCAGTCTGTTACCTTCATAACACATGTTGTAAATAGATGCTCCCCGTGTTTGTTGCGCCTCGCTGAGTTCCATATTTACAGGGCCTGATGGGTACTCTCCAGGTTCTTCAGCTGCATAAGCGGCGATCAACGCGCAAGGACTGAACTCTTTGCTGTTCAACAGGACGTAGCCTTCTTCCATCCGTGTTTCGCTATAAGCCAGCAGCGATACGCTCAGCATCAGCAACTGATCTGCTTCAGGCTGAGTCTCAAACCGGATCTCCTGCGCTTCCAGCTGCCCGTGTTTACGAACCTCCACATCCCTGACTTCCAGATATTCGTAATATTCCTGCCTGAAGTTGAAGCCGATCAGGCTGAAACGGATGCGGTATTTGCTGACTGCCTTACTGATGCTTATCGGTACCCGAAGGTCTGTTCTGGCATTCAGGGCACCCATAAAAACGCTGATCCTACCCTCCTCATCCCGCTCTACCCGCTGACTGACCTGCAGCACTTCGCTCATCAGGCTTTTGATATTGAAATCCATCCCGATGATACTGTTGAGGTCTGCGTCATGCAGGTCGCGCTGCCCCACGCTCCCGCTCTGGCTGCCCCGGATGCCCCGGTACACCAGCTGTGTGCTGCGGCTGACCGCCTCGCCGTCGCGGTGGATATAGGCCGGCTGAAACGCCTGGCGGATAACTGCCGCCGTCGTACTGGAAAGACCGAACTCCGTGGAGGCACGGATGCTTGCGCTGGCCTGCTTAAACTTGCGGGGTTTCCCCTGAATGATGTTCATACCGCGGTACCCGCGATATACTACGGGACCTGCCGTGCCGCGTACCATACCTTTGTTGTCTACTTTTGCCATTTCTTTATTTTTAACTTGCAGTCAAAGTAAGAAGTTGCTGGATGATGTAGCGATTTTTAGGCTTATTTTTCCCAAATCTTCCTTGTTAACGCGCATTTTTCCTATTTATGAGTAAACAAGCGAACCTGTACACGTTCAATATGCACCTGTATATTTGCAGCTAAGAAGCTCTGGAAAGTCCGACTTTTCGCTACTACAGTCGGACTTATCAGGGAATAACAGGGGGTTGTTATCAGCTGTATATAGTCGTTGTCTTTATTATACCTAAGAGATGTAGCAATGACCAATCTTACCAACAAAAAAAGGGTGATCATAACCATGATACACCCACATTTTGTTTTAACAGAATTCTCTGTCTAAATATATATAACGTTTAATCTTTACGTTCCAGGGGTTCTCGCTTTGAACCGTCATACAGTTCATATTCGAATAAACGGCAATCAAGTCTGCCGTTGTAAAATTCGATCCTTCTGGCGGCACGGAGCCCAATTTTTTTAGCAAGATCCGGATTGCCGGTAAACACGTAGCCAAAATAACCTTTACATTTCTGTTTCAGGAAATCGCCGATGCGCTTATAGGTGATTTCCAGCTGTGTATGTACACCCAGGCGTTCGCCATATTCAGGATTAAACATAACTATTCCGGCGCCTTCCGGCATTACTGTTTCTTCAAAGTCGCATACTTGGAAATCTATCAGCTGATCTACACCTGCAGTCCGGGCATTCTGGCGTGCAATTTCAACTGCTTCTTCGGAAATATCGCTGGCAATAATTTTGATGTCCTGTTGCTTCAGGATTCTGTCCTTGAGCTTACGGCGCTCGGTGAAGAATACCTGCTCATCGTAGCCCAGGATATGCATGAAGCCGTAGTTCATCCGAAATAAGCCAGGTCTTCTATCCGTTGCAATTAATGCAGCTTCAATAGCCAGGGTTCCGGAACCGCACATCGGATTCACGAAAGGAGTCTTCATATCCCACTTGCTTGCCAGTATGGTTGAAGCAGCCAGTGCTTCCAGCATAGGTGCTTTTCCAGGCAGCTTGCGGTAACCGTGTTTGGAAAGAACTTCTCCGGATGTATCGAGGAAGATCTCAGCGACGTTTTCTTTCCAGTAGAGGTGAACTACAGTTTTATCTATAGACGGACCTGTATTGGGCCTTACATTTTTCTTTGAGCGGATCCGATCCACTATAGCATCCTTTACCTTTACATTGGCAAATAATGGCGTGCGGATGTGTTCATTGTCTACATTGGAAGTGATGGAGAAATATCCGGCGAAGTCGATCATCTCTTCCCATGGAATCTCTACCAATCCATCGTACAATTCTTTAGGGCTCGGCGCGTCGAAACTTTTTATCGAATAAAGAACCTGACTTGCCGTCCGCAGATTAAGATTTAGCGTGATACAGTCGTTAACCGTACCTTCGAGCTCCAGCCCTGTATTGAATTTGCGCTTAATGTCAAACCCCAGAGCCTCAACCTCATCAATAAGATAGGGACTAAGTCTGTTATTGCAGGTAATGATGATCCTGCTGTTAGTGTTGAAAACTTGCATAAAATATGTGCTAAGTTAATCAATTAAATTTGCCAGTTTTGATTAAGATTTTAAAAGAACAGACAGTATGGATATCAAGGGAAAAGTACATGAGATTTCTCCTATAATGAATGTAACTGAAACATTCAAGAAGAGAGAACTAGTGATAGAATATGCAGAGAATCCTTCATACCCCGAATACATAAAATTCGAAGCATTACAGGACAAGGTAAATTTGTTTGACAATGTTAAGCCGGGAGATCAGGTGGAGGTATTTTTCAATCTTCGCGGGCGCCCATGGACTGACAGAAACGGAAAGACCGCTTACTTCAACACACTGGTGGTCTGGAGAATTAATACCCTGAGTGGTGCTGCTCCTGAGACAAGCACTCCAGAATACGCTCCACCGGCTGACTTCAATTCATCAGCACAGGATGACGACCTGCCATTCTAGAAAAATCTGGAATAGCCATTTAATTTTTAATATAATAAGCAACAAAAGGCTCTTTACATCAGTAAGGGGCCTTTCGTTTTTATAACACCTTTTGCTCCAGGTATAACACCTCTTTGCTCACCGGCAGGGTATCGGACATAAGTTCCAGTGTTAAAAATTGTTAAAACATATTTAGTGCACAGGGTCTTATGTATTTTTGTGAGGAATGAAGAAAAGAAGTATTAGCCTTATAATAGGATTGATGACTGCGGCGTTGCTGGGGGTTATGGCTATGCAGTATTATTTCATACGCGAATCCTATCTACAAAAGTCGCAGCTTTTTGACCTCTCTGTGAACAGTGCCCTGAGCGAGGTGACCAATAAGCTCGCCAAGCACGATGCAATGCACTTTGTCAAGCAAAAGGCAATGGCTGAGGAACTGAAGAAAAGCCGGGAGGAGAAAAGAAGAGATCAGCTGATGGCAAAGCGGCAGGTAGAACTCTTTGCGGAGAGGGTGAGAACACTCACGTCAAACATCGAAAGGGATTTCAGAGTGAGAGATAGTCTTCTGAGAAGCAAGTTTCCGCGGATCATGACTATAGACAATGATTTCTACGAAACCTACTTCAGGGATCCCGATCAGCTGAGCAAGGTGCATTTCAAGATCAAGATGCACCAGTCAGTAGATGATTTCGGACAAGTCTTTCAAAATGAAGTTCATGAGCTTTACGTGGAGAATGGCGATGTACAGAAGATCAAGAAAGCGAGGGCCTCTGCAAAAGATACTGTTTTTTACCTGATCGAAGATCCGCTGGCCGGGTTGCGGGTGGTTTCTATTCCGCGTAAAAATCCTAAATTGAACAGGGAGCTTGTGCTTGCGAAACAACAGAGAGAATTAGAACTGAGAGACCTGGAGCTTCGCCGGCAGAAGGAAAATGAAGTAAAGAGCGTGAATCACTTCTTTAAGACAGCCAAGCAGCGAAATCAAAAGGCAGCAATATTTGAAGATCTAGCTAACGACTATGAGCAATTTAATATTCCGCTTCTCCATCGTGTAAACCCGCGCACTGTAGATACATTGCTTAAAAGCGAACTGCAGAACCGTGGTATCGCTCTCGGATATCTTTATAAGATTTCGACAGCAAAATCTGATTCACTACTATTTGCAAGTGCCTCGGATATACAAGGAAAGAGTACCAGCGATGACATATACACAACGAGCTTATTTCCGAAGGGCATTATATCTGATAACGGACTGTTAACAGTTGCCTTTCCGGGTAAGAATCAATTTATGTTCCAGAATATGCATGCAGTACTGGCTTCATCGGCGAGCCTGTTGCTGGTGTTGATCGGTTGCTTTTCGTATACCATCATGACAATCTTCCGTCAGAAGAAGGTCTCGGAGATGAAGACCGACTTTATCAACAATATGACACATGAGTTTAAGACTCCGGTGGCTACGATCATGATTGCCAGTGAAGCGCTGAAAGATCCTGAAATTACAGACGACAAGCAACGGGTGAACCGTCTTGCAGGAATTATCTATGATGAGAATATCAGATTGGGCAATCATATTGAGCGGGTACTGAATATCGCCAAGCTCGACAAAGGTGATCTGAGGCTGGATTTTAAGCATGTGGAGGTTAATGATCTGGTCAGTGCAATTGCCGACAGTATGCAGCTACAATTTCAGAAGAGGGGGGCTAAAATCAATCTGGAGCTTGGAGCTGTCATCGACACGGTCAACGGTGATGAACACCACTTGAGCAATGTGATTTTTAACCTGATAGACAATGCATTGAAATACAGCAAAACTGATCCGGAGATCACTATATCGACTTTGAACATAGGTAAAAAGCTTATTTTAAGAGTATCTGACAATGGTATTGGAATGAGCAAGGATCACCTTTCCAAGATATTTGAGCAGTTTTACAGGATACCAACAGGCAACCTGCATGATGTTAAGGGGTTTGGACTCGGACTGAGCTACGTTCATGACATCGTAAACCGACATAATGGTGAGATAAAAGTTAGAAGTGAAAAAGATAAGGGGTCAGAATTTGAGATTGTTCTCCATACCCTTCCACAGAACACATAAGCATTAAAAATTAACTCAGTTGCGCAACGACCATCTTTGACTGCACGACCCTGAATATACTCGAATGAAGAAAATTTTATTGGTAGAAGACGACCCCAACCTTGGCATGTTGTTACAGGATTACCTCCAACTGAAAGGTAAATATGATGTACAGCTGGCACGCGACGGAGAAGAAGGCCTGGCTTTATTTCAAAAAGACAGCTTTGACCTTTGCATTCTGGACGTGATGATGCCTAAAAAAGACGGATTTTCGCTTGGGAAAGATATCCGGAAAAAGGATCCTCTGATACCGATAATATTTGCGACCGCCAAGGCAATGATCGAAGACAAGTCTGAAGCCTTTACACTGGGTGGAGACGATTATATAACCAAACCTTTCCGGATAGAAGAGCTGCTCCTGCGTATAAACGCACTTCTGAAGCGGGTAGCTAACCAGAACAACGCAGGTGGCGAGGTCCCCGACAAGTTTGAGATAGGTAAATACCATTTTGACTATACTCTTCAGTCAATAAAGCACGAAGATACCGTTCAGAAGCTGTCGACCAAAGAAGCAGAATTACTGCGACTTCTTTGTCTGAAGAAAAATCAGGTGCTTACCCGTGAAGAGGCTCTTCTAAGCATCTGGCATGACGATAATTATTTTAATGGCCGAAGTATGGACGTATTCCTGAGCAAGCTCCGGAAATATTTAAAAGACGATCCTTCGGTAGAGATCCTGAATGTACACGGAAAGGGTTACAAGCTGATTGTGAATTGAGCTTAGGATAATTTCGTTTATAGGCCTATCTTTATCGATCAGATATCCTTACATGAAATTACAACTTTCTTCATTTTTCTTTAGTTCAGCAGTAGTCCTTGCTCTCGCGAACGCTTGTTCGCCAACATCAAGCAGCAGTCACCCCGACCAACGGGATTCCGTAAAAGAGGTTTCTTCCGTGGTTCAAACAGCGGATACAACATCTGCTTCGGTCAGGGATTTCAGCAAGGAAAGTTACACACCCAATGAGCTGGGAAGGGTTATGGTTCTGGAGTATCACCTAATAGGATATCCGGAAGACAGATGGAGACGAACTCCTGAAAATTTCAGAAAGGATCTTCAGATGCTTTACGACAATGATTTTTATCCGGTATCAGTTCATGCTATTGCATCGGGAGAGCTGGACGCACCTGCAGGAAAGACGCCATTCGCTATGACATTTGACGACTCGAGTGCAGGACAATTCCGCTATATCGAGAAGAATGGAGAGCTTAGCATCGATCCCAATTGCGCTTTGGGAATAATGGAAGAGTTCAAGAAGAAACACAAAGACTTCCCTATCACGGCTACCTTCTATGTGTTGCCCGCTATAAAACCTACACTTCGTCTGTTTGCGCAGCCGGAATATAAGAAGCAAAAACTGGAATGGCTGCAGAAGAATGGTTATGAAATTGGGAATCATACCTGGTATCATGCGCAATTATCGAAACTTAGCGATGCAGAAGCTCAGAAACACCTGGCTATGTTCGTAAAGGAGATCAGGGAGTTTCTTCCTGACTATGAAGTAAAAAGCTTAGCTCTTCCTTTGGGTATGCATGCAAAAAACCGCGCTCTTGAAGAATCGGGAGAGTTCGAAGGTATACGTTACAAACACGAATCTGTGATGCTTGTAGGGTCAGCAACTTCCGTATCTCCCTACTCCAAAAAGTTCAGCAGACTGGGTATTCAAAGGGTTCAGGCAGGAGAGCATACAGAGAATCCGGAAAACTTTATGAAAAGCCAGATCAAGCATAACACACGTTTCGTGAGTGATGGTGATCCCAAAACTATAAGCGCTCCGGAAGCGTTAAAAGAGGAGGTTAATCCAGAACTCAGCAAAAAGTACCGGTTTAACTGGATAAAAACCCCTTCTGTATAGCAATGAAAGGAATAGTAACAATTCTCCTGCTTAGCATTAGCTTTTATGCCTCAGGGCAGCGTGACACTTTGTCAATTACACTTGAAAATGTAAAATACGCTTATCCAATACAGCACATCTCACTAAAGGTGGAGGGGCAGGATATCAGGATGGCCTACATGGACATCAAGCCGACGAACCCTAATGGGAAAACGGTGATGCTGTTCCATGGGAAAAACTTCGCGGGTTATTACTGGACGAATGTTATTCAGGCACTGAGCAGACAGGGTTATCGGGTAGTTGTTCCGGACCAGGTTGGCTTCGGGAAATCGTCCAAGCCTTTCATCCACTACAGCTTTCATCTTCTTGCGCGGTTCAACAAGCAATTGCTCGACACACTGGGCATTCAGAAAACTGCTATTCTCGGACATTCAATGGGGGGCATGCTGGCGACCCGCTTTGCCCTACTTTATCCAGAGAGAACTACCAGGCTTTTATTGGAAAATCCGATAGGTTTGGAGGACTACAGAATGATCATCCCTTATTCAACAACGGAGGAACAGTACACAACCGAGTTGAAGACTACTGCTGCAAGCGTAAAGAAGTATTACCAGTCATCCTACTTCCCTGAATGGAAAAGTGAATATGACTATCTGGTTGATATCGCCGCAGGCATGACCAAAAGCACTGACTTCCCCAGATACGCCAAGGTATCAGCCCTAACATTTACAATGATCTTTGAACAACCGGTAGTGCACGAGTTCTCATCTTTGAAGGTACCAACCGTATTGTTTATAGGGACGGCCGACAAAACTATTGTTGGCAAAGGAACCTTATCTCCGGAAGACCAGAAAAAATATGGTCAATATGCTGTGCTTGGTAAAGAAACTGCCCGGAAGATAAGAGGCTCTAAGCTCGTAGAGTTTGAAGAAGTCGGCCATATTCCACACCTTCAGATTCCTGAGGTTTTCTTAAAGGCCCTGCTTGCAAATCTGAATTAACGATATACTTTAGAACATGGATTCCGACCTTATTGACAAAACCGCTGCCTTTGTAAAGGAGTCGCTTCAAAATGCAGAAAGCGGACACGATTGGTGGCATACTGAACGGGTTTGGAAAAATGCCAGGCTTCTTCTACGTTCTGAGGAGGCCAACCATCTTGTTGTTGAACTAGCGGCGCTTCTTCATGACATAGCTGATTCTAAATTTCATGACGGAGATGAGGAGATCGGACCGGAAACTGCTCGAAATTTTCTACAATCTATTGGAGTTGAGGATAATGTGACATTCCACGTGGAACAGATCATACACAATATGTCTTATAAATCCGGTTTAGGTGAGGTCAAATATTCTTCCAGGGAAATGGAGATCGTTCAAGATGCTGACAGACTAGATGCGATCGGCGCGATAGGGATTGCACGGGCTTTCACATATGGAGGCTATAAGAACAGAACGCTTTACGATCCGGCCGTAGAGCCAAAACCTTTACAAGGTAAGGAAGAATACAAGAACAATACTGCTCCAACAATCAACCATTTCTATGAAAAGCTGCTGCTGCTTAAAGACAAAATGAACACATCTGCTGCACGCCGCATTGCCGCAGAGCGACATGAATTCATGGACCGCTATCTTGAGCAATTTTTTGCTGAGTGGCAGGGAGAAAAATAGTATTATTGTAATATGAAGCTCAGGGTTTTAGTCCTAATCAATGCACTTGTAGTGGCTCTGACACTTGCCATTGTAAATTATTACTTTCAGAATAGCTGGTATCATACTGCGGTTACCTTTGCTATTACGCTCGTTATATGCTATATCGTCTTTTATTACCTAATTGAGCGATTTGTGTACAGCAAAATCAAGCTTATTTATAAGCTGATCCATAACCTGAAGCTTGGACAGGAACTCAAGGATGCACTGGGTGAATATGTTACCGATGACCCCATAAACGATGTCGAGACCGAGGTGAAGGAATGGGCCCGTGTAAAGAAGATAGAAATTGACGAGCTCAAAAAGCAGGAGCAATTCCGGAAGGAGTTTCTGGGAAATATATCTCATGAGCTCAAAACGCCACTATTTGCAGTACAAGGATATATCGAGGCGTTGCAAGACGAAGGACTGGAGGATACCGAGATGAACAGAAGCTTTTTGAATAAGGCATCTAAGAACATCGATCGCTTGAGCCTGCTTATTAAAGATATAGACGCCATTTCAAAGCTTGAGAACGGAGAGATCCAGATAAATTACAAAAAGTTCGACCTTTCAGCACTGATAAAGGAGGTGCTTGAACAAATGGAGTTGAAGGCAAGCAAACACAATATACACTTGATATTCAAGGAAAAGTATAATTTTCCGACCTGGATTTATGCAGATCGCGACAAGATACACCAGGTACTGATCAACCTTGTCAGTAATTCTATTAAGTATGGTAGAGCGGGTGGTACCACTAGTTTGAAAATATTTGAGCTTCATGACCAGATACTTGTTGAAGTTACGGATGATGGAATAGGCATTGAAGAAAAGTATCTTCCACGGGTATTTGAACGATTTTTCAGAACAGATAAGAGCCGTTCCAGACAGATAGGAGGATCTGGCCTTGGCCTTGCAATCGTGAAGCATATTCTGGAAGCCCACCAGCAAACGATCACTGTTCGGAGTACGGAGGGACTTGGTTCTACATTTGCTTTTACTGTTTCGAAAGCAAAGTAAAAATATGACCGACTAACAAAAACTTAACATTAGGTTAACATACGATAAGTAATTTTGCACATATTTTGAAAACAGTCATATGTCATTAAATAGCATTATTCAGTACTTTGTTCCTAAAGACAGAAAGTTCTTTCCTCTATTCGAGAAGGCCAGTCGGAATTTAATTTCATTAGGAGAAGCTCTAAATGAGCTCGTTAACACCACAGATTTAGAGAGACGGAAGGAACTTACCAAGAAGATCGAAGACCTTGAACATGTTGGAGATGACATTACCCACCTGATATTTCTGGAGATGGGTAAAAATTTCATTACTCCTTTTGACCGTGAAGATATGCACGCTCTGGCATCTGCGCTGGATGATATTGCTGACTATATCCATGGATCTGCAGCAAGAATGGATTTATACAAGATTACAGATATCACGCCTCCCATTAAAAAATTAGCTGAACTCATCTTACAAGGATGTATAGATGTGAATAAGGCTGTCGAAGAGCTAAAGAATCTGAAGAATATCAGATTGATAACTGACTCCTGCGTTCGCATTAACAGCATGGAAAACCAGGCTGACTATGTATTCGACCGTGCAGTAGCCGATCTGTTTGAGTTTGAAGACGACGCGAAAACTATCATCAAATACAAAGAGTTGTTTGCAGCTATGGAAACAGCTACCGATAAATGTGAAGATGTGGCCAACGTTCTGGAAACGATCCTGGTTAAGAATGCTTAACTACTAAACAATACAAAATGGTTACTACCCTATTGGTAATTGTCATCATCATGGCAATTGCTTTTGATTATATCAACGGTTTTCATGACGCGGCGAATTCAATTGCTACGGTCGTGTCAACGAAAGTCCTGTCTCCTTTCCAGGCTGTTCTTTGGGCTGCAATCTTCAATTTTGCCGCATACTTCTACTTTGACGACCATAAGGTTGCTAATACAGTAGCAAAGACTGTAGTAGAAAACTACATTACTATACACGTTATTCTTGCCGGACTTATTGCAGCTATTACGTGGAACTTATTTACCTGGTATTATGGTATTCCATCAAGTTCTTCTCATACATTAATAGGTGGATTTGCAGGAGCGGGAGTTACATATGCTATGCTGAATGGCGCTTCTGCAGCAGACGCCCTTAACTTAGGTTATGTGTTTAAAATCATATCATTTATTGTGTTAGCCCCGGTCATAGGTATGATTATATCGATTATCATTACACTTATTATCATCAATCTCAGCCGATGGTCGAAGCCGGCAACTGCTGAAAAATGGTTTAAGGCACTTCAGCTGTTATCATCTGCAGCTTTAAGCTTTACTCACGGTGGTAACGATGCTCAGAAGGTTATGGGTATTATCTTCGTAGCTTTAGTTGCTAATAATGTAGTGAGCAGCAGTGATCCGATGCCTGAATGGATTCCTCTAGTATGCTACGGTGCCATTTCTCTTGGAACCATGAGTGGTGGCTGGAGAATTGTCAAGACCATGGGTTCAAAGATCACGAAGGTAACTCCACTGGAAGGCGTTGCAGCAGAGACAGCAGGCGCAATTACCTTGGGCTTTACAGAACACTTTGCTATTCCTGTCTCTACTACCCATACCATTACAGGATCAATCATAGGTGTTGGGGTAACCAAACGAATGTCGGCTGTAAGGTGGGGAGTAACTATCAATCTGATCTGGGCATGGGTACTCACCATACCAGTATCGGCCCTCCTGGCAAGCGGTATATATCTTATATTTAATTTGTTCCTCTAATTATTGAGGAGATCATCTATAGTATTGTACGAGACCGAATGATAGTTCGGTCTCGCTTGTTTATAGACCTTTTTAGCCCACCGCCTTCCTTCGCTCGTCTTTGCCATCTCTGTGTATAGCGGGATGATGAACTTCCGCCGTCCTACACGTGTAAGAAATTGTTCAATCGCAGTATTGGCGACGTTATATTGATTTCGAATGGCATGCAGAAACCAGGCAGCGTTCAGCTCAGCATTACCCGACTGCGTAAAGCCAAATTCCTGATCAATATTTGCCATATCAGCCACGCTTAGGTCTTGAGGCAGACGTTTAATGAGATACAGCTGTTCATTGGCAGATTTAAGATGGCTTTTCAATCCTTCAGGTTTTACTTCGTTCTTCCATGCAATAACAACAGAATCAATAAAGCCGAACTGATTCGAAACTGCAACGGGTATCCCGGTGGGTAAGCCAGGCTTGTAAATCCATTCCTTTACATTGATTTTTGCACTCAGAGTTTCGTTACCTTTTAACAGAAGCTGATTCAGGTAGCTGATAAATTGTTCTGTTGTGAGCGATTGAAAAGCGTGCTTAGTGAAATATTCTTTAAGAAAGACATCCATCTTTTCTCTTCCGACAGCCTCTTCCAAAGCTCTCAGAAAGAAGTACCCTTTTTCATAGGCGATATCCGTCATTCCCTCGTCGGGATCCCGGCCCTCCAGTTCAAGATGCAGACGGGTGTCTTCGTGTGAATGTCCCAGGTCAGCCATTGTCTCTTTCAATGCCTCATATCCAAGAACTTCCTGCATCTCCCCTTCCTCCTTGCCATAGACGTCTTCCACGATGCGTCTCTCAAAGTATACTGTAAATCCTTCGTTTAGCCAAAAGTCGTTCCATGTAGCATTTGTTACCAGATTACCGCTCCAACTGTGTGCAAGTTCATGTGCAATTAAGCTCACCAGAGAGCGGTCTCCGGCGATGACTGTCGGTGTAACAAACGTAAGCATGGGGTTTTCCATTCCGCCGAAAGGGAAGCTTGGCGGCAGCACAACCACATCATAGCGTCCCCATTGATAGGGACCGTATAAACTTTCGGCTGAATTGACCATTTTGCCCATATCGGCAAACTCCCAGGCGGCAGCTTCGAGTGAAACAGGCTCAGCGTAGACACCCGTTCTGTCGTCAATAGCCGTAAACTCCAGATCACCCACGGCCAGGGCCATCAGATAAGAAGGAATCGCCTTTGGCTGCCTGAATTGGTAAATACCTGACTCATTCTTTTCAAGCGGGTTTTCGGCACTCATAATGGCCATCAGGTCTTTTGGAACGGACACGGTAGCGTTATATGTAAACCGGATCCCCGGAGAATCCTGGCAGGGAAGCCAGGTACGGGCCAGAATTGCCTGAGACTGAGTGAAGAGAAAAGGATGTTTTTTTCCGGCGGTCTGTTGAGGATTAAGCCATTGAACGGCTGCGGCCTCAGAAGATGTCGAATACCATATAGTAACCTTATCTGTATTTTTATCAATCTTTACCTTTAATGCCTTACCAAGGAGCTTATCTTCAGTTCCTAAAGAATATTCGGCGTCTTTCGTACTGTCTGACAGGCTCACTCTTTTGATCTCCAGCCCTCTGGTGTCAAAAACAATGCTGTCTGCGCCAGATAAATTACTGATCGTCCACGATGCTTTTCCTGATAGCAGTTTCTTGTCGAAATCGACCTGGAGATTCAGATCAAGGTGTTTCACCTGAGCCTCTGAAGGCTTGGAAAAGGAGTGCGGATCAGCACTGAGCTGATGTGCTTCTGCAAGATGTTTATTTTGGCTACAAGACATAAGTGCACAACAAAGCAATAAAAAAAAGTACTTCATAAAAGGAGTTATTATTTGAAATCAACCTGGATATAGCCAACGTTCTTACGATCGGCTTTATTGGCTTTCCATAAAGGCCCTTCCTTTAGAAGACGGATGGCCTCAGCGTTATAACTTTCATTGATTCCCTTTTCAACGCGGCAGGTGTCCGGCTTACCCAGGGAGTCAATTGTAAATATGAGGATTACGCTACTGGCTTCTCCAACCGGCGTGGGCAAGCGCTTATTTTGGTTGATATATGCCTTATAATTTTCCCAGCCGTTTACAGGCTGAACGGCGTCCTCTATAATGACAGTTTGAGAGGCGGGGGAGTTAACTGCCGACGAAGCTTTTGTATGGATACTACCGCTGTCATTGGTAGATAATGTTGTAATGCCTCTCGTCGTTACAACCTGTCCACGGGCATAGGCAGGTGACGCGCTCCGGTTCGGATCAGCAGAAGCCATCCTTGCGGAGGCAATTAAGCGTTCATTCCCTAAAGACTGGTCAGGTTTAATATCTGCTGCCTTTTCAGAAGTCGCATCAGGGGTTGCCGAAGCAGGACTGGTTCTGGCGGCATAACTTTGGGTTAATTTACCCTGTGAGCCAGTTCGTGGCGTAACAACCTTGCGCTGAACTTTCGTTTCATCTTGGGATTGCTGAAGGGCTGTAAGAGCTTCAACTTCCGCAGTTACTGCTTGATTTTGGGAGTACTTTTCAGCGGCCTGACCATCCTCACCCAACTTATCATTGGGGGTAAGTGTTACTTCTACATTTTTGGTATTGCTTGCCATCCTGGATTCCGTGTTTGTTCCCTTCATCCAGAAGAGAATGCTGGCTGATATAAAAAGAAGACTTGCGGCGGCAGCTACGCTGATCCGTTGCCACGTGAAGTAGAACAAATTCTTTTTCTCGGCGTTCTCTGCAATTCGTGCTTCAAGCTGACGTTGCAGGAGACTCAAGTGTGGCTGGGCCGAACCTTCGAATGCTGAATACCCCTCCAGTGCTTCAGCCAGGAACGGATCTTCAAGAGCTTCCTTTTCAAGCTCATGCATCCGTCCAGGATCCAGACTGCCGTCCAGGTACTGCTGTATAAGATTGTATCTTTGTTTATTCGCTTCTGTCATTCCTCTCCATACAAATTTTTAAATTCCGCTTGCCATTTTGAATATAACTTTTGACCTTATTCATGTCAAAACCAGTTATATCTGCTACTTCCTTATAGCACTTCTGCTGAAGGTAGAACAGATCTATTGCCTGGCGCTGTTCGGTGGGGAGCGTCTCCATGCACTTTTCCATTGCGCTAAGCTGACTTTCGTTCGTACTGTCTATATTAAGATGCACAACTTCAGGTCTTTCCATACTTTCCGCTTCCAGGGGTACAAATACATGCCTGGAGCTTGCTCTCAGTGCCATGAGACAGTAATTACGGGCGAGTGTATACAACCAGCTCTTGAAGTTGCTTACCTCATGTTGCCTGAGCTTACCGATGAGCTGCTCGAAGATCTGCATTACTGCATCCTTACTGAGCTCTTCATCTTTGAAGTACTTGAGGCATAAGCCGTATACGAGTGGCATGTATCCACTGTAAAGCCTTCCCAACACTTCCAGGTCACCCGTACGCCGGTACTCCAGGAGCAGCTCTGCTTCTGAAACGTTCGAATGACCGGATTTATTCTTTATGAACTTCAATGGTAAATTCTTTAATCAAGTATAAAAATTTTTTATGGATATATGGAAAGACGTCGGTCTTTTCATCCTGACTTAAACATTTAGCATGAAAAAGATTATCACCCTCATCCCGTTGCTGATTCTGATAACGCTCGTAGGAGCCGGCAGCAGACAGTCTGAAATGCTCAGGGGAACAGTAGTCAGTGCGAACCAACTAAAACCTGTACAAGGCGTACTGATATCGGTAAAGAGCGAAAGTCAGAGTACCGTTACAGATAAAAATGGACACTATGCCATTCCCCGACCATCGGCAGGAGCCATAATTGAGTTTAAGCTAAGTGGCTATCGGACGCAGCTGGTTAAGTATGAAGGCCAGCAGAAGCTAGACGTTAAGCTTAACAAAGCGCTTGATGGCCTTGAAACGAAAGTTGCAGGTTATTATTTGCGGGAGAGTGCTAATGTACGTCAGTCGTCTATGGGGATAGTTATAAGGCAACAGCCATCACCAACCGAGTCATACGCATCTGTTGCGGAGAACAGGTTTGTGAGTCCCCGGTTAAATCCTCTCTCCACTTTTGGAATCGATGTAGACGCTGCCTCTTACAGTAACGTAAGACGCTTTATTAATCAGGGACAATTACCGCCTGCAGACGCTGTGAGAGTTGAGGAGATGATCAATTATTTTGACTACGATTATCCGGCACCCGGAAACGATGAACCTTTTTCAATCAATACAGAGCTGAGCACTGCTCCCTGGAACGCTGAGCACAGGCTGCTAAGGATTGGACTTCAGGCAAAAAAGATCGACGCTTCTAAGATACCGTCTTCAAACCTCGTTCTGCTTATCGATGTGTCGGGGTCAATGAATGCGTATAACAAGCTTCCTTTGGTTAAGTCGTCCTTGAAGATACTGGTCAATCAGCTCAGGCCATCAGATAAAGTGTCGATTGTTAGCTATGCCGGCGCTGCAAACATTGCTCTTGAACCCACATCTGGAAAGAACAAACGAGTGATCCTCGATGCGATCAATGCGTTGCAAGCTGGTGGATCAACGGCTGGTGAGGCAGGGATCAAGCTAGCATACGATCTTGCGGCTTCTCATTTTATCAGAAACGGGAATAACAGGGTGATTATGACGACAGACGGCGATTTCAATACAGGGCAATCCAGCAATATGGATATGCAAAAATTGATTGAGGAGAAGAGGAAAAGCGGGATCTTCTTATCTGTACTTGGTTTCGGGATGGGGAACTACAAGGATAGTAAGATGGAGCTTCTCGCCGACAAAGGCAATGGGAACTACGCTTACATTGATAATATCAGCGAAGGAAGAAAAGTGCTTGTAACGGAATTCGGAGGGACGCTGTTCACCCTCGCCAAAGACGTGAAGCTGCAACTGGAATTTAACCCCTCAAAAGTTCAGGCTTACCGGCTTATCGGATATGAAAACCGTTCACTGAACGCTGAAGACTTCAACAATGATCTTAAAGACGCCGGCGACCTCGGTGCCGGGCACTCGGTTACTGCACTATATGAGATAATCCCTCATGGAGTTAAGAGCCGCTTCATTGGTTCTGTAAACGAACTTAAGTATCAGACAGACAAGCCTGCAGGATCAATTTATTCTGATGAGCTGGTAAGCGTGAGTATAAGATATAAGGCGCCCAATAGCCACACAAGCCGGCTGATTAAAAAAACCGTGGGCGATGAAAGTCAACCGCTTGATAGGAGCAGCAATGATTTCAGATTCGCGGCGGCCGTTGCAGGTTATGGCATGCTGCTCAAAAAATCGGAGTTTGTGCCGCGATATACTTTTGGGATGGTGGCGGAGCTGGCGAACAAGGCAATAAGCAAAGATGAGGAAGGTTTTAAATCTGAATTCGTACGTTTGGTGCGGGCATCTTCTCTGTTGGCAGAGGATTTGCTTACACTAATGGAAAATTGATACATGAAAAGACCCCTATTTGTACTCCTTTTAAGCTCAGCTGTAGTGCTAAGCAGCTGTGAAACGTTGAACCAAACAGCACAAGTGCTAAGTCAGTCTTTGGGTAATCCTACATCAGCGGAGATCGCATCCGGCCTTAAGGAAGCACTTGAGTTAGGAACCAGCGCAAGTGCAGAGCGGCTGAATACACAAAACGGCTTTCTGGGCAATGCAGCTGTTAAATTACTGTTTCCGCCTGAGGCACAAAAGGTAGAGAACGCGCTCAGGTCTCTGGGTCTCAATCAGCTATGCGACAACGTAATTACCAGCCTCAACCGTGCGGCGGAAGATGCTGTGATAGAGGCTAAGCCCATATTCATCTCGGCCATCAAACAGATGACCATCAGTGATGCGAGCTCTATTCTTCTGGGCAACCAGAGCGATGCAGCCACACAATATTTTCAGCGGGTTACCAATAATCAGTTGAATGCTAAATTTAAGCCTATTATTCAGAGCAGTCTGGCTAAGGTGGGCGCTACACGGAATTGGGCTGATGTGGTTTCGCGGTATAACCAGATCCCGCTGGTAACAGACATAAATCCGGACCTCACCAGCTATGTTACACAGAAGGCCATAGACGGTCTTTTTCTGGAAATAGCGAAAGAAGAACTAAAAATAAGACAGAACGTATCGTCAAGGAATAGCATCTTGCTGCAGAAAGTGTTCGGTTATGCCGACAGACAGAAATAACCGAACAGATGGGTTGCTACTTATTGAAGCCGGCAACCCATCTGTTCATTTTGCTTTCGAGAAGCGAAAGAGGAAGAACCCCATCCTGGAGAAGCTCATCATGAAACTCGGATATTCTGAAATCACCTTTTAGCTCCTGCTCACACATTTGGCGTAACTCGCGAATCTTCATCTGTCCAACCTTGTATGAAACTGCCTGGCCAGGTATGGCCATGTATCTTTCGATCTCGGCAGTAGCGGCATCCTTACCTATCGCCTCGTTCTTCATCATGTAAGTGATCGCTTCTTCCCTTGACATACCCTTTAAATGGATCGCGACATCAACCACCAGACGGATTGCACGATGCATTTCATCGCCTAATGCTCCCATGTATTGATACGGGTCTGTATATAAACCCAGTTCCTTACCTAAAGATTCTGTATATAAAGCCCAGCCTTCGCCGAATGCTCCATACCAGGCAAAACGACGGAAGGCCGGTAAACTGAGGTTTTCCTGCTGCAGGGATATCTGGTAGTGGTGGCCGGGAATGGCTTCATGAAGGAATAGAGACTCCATGCCTGAAGTGATATTAAAGGATGAAGGATCAGGGACCGGAACGTAGAATACACCGGCGCGACTACCGTCTGCAGAGCCAGGAACATACTCCGCACTTGCAGATGCCTCTCTGAACGCTTCGGTCTGACGTATTTCAAATGGTGCGGCAGGCTTAGTACCGAATAACTGGTTAACATTTGGCTTAACCTTTTCGTAGATGCCGCGAAAGGCATTGATTACGTCTTTGCTCGACTTAAAAGGGGTGAATCTTGGAGAGGTCTTCATAAACTCGAAGAAAGCCGGAAGGTCACCGCTGAAGCCGACTTCATCCTTAACTCGTTCCATCTCGGTACGTATACGCTCGACCTCCTTCAAACCGGTCTGGTAAATCTCTTCAGGGGTGGTTCCGGTAGTGGTATAATACTTTACCAGATAGTTATACATGTCTTTGCCACCCGGAACGGCAGAGATACCAGATGATGTTCTGGACTTAGGCAGGTATTCCTTTTCAAGAAAAACAGCTAATTTCTTATATGAGGGGATGATCTCATTCTTTATAGCGTCAATATATTGCTGTGTAAGTTCAGCCTTTTGTTGTTCGGTAAAAGATGAAGGAAACTTATTTACAGGCCCGTAGAACAAACTCTTTGAAGGCTCATCAACAACCATAGATTGCATCTGAGGTATCGTCTTTTTGACTAAGCTAGCCGGAAGCACGACTCCTTTACTTAAGCCTACCTTAAAATTGTCAATTGCGGAGTCTGTCCAGACAGTAAATGCTTTGATTCTGGATAGCCAGTTATGATAATCTTCGACAGTGTTAAACGGCTGAAAACTATCTCCGGAGCCGAGTTGAGCAATGGTTAAAGGCATACCCGTAAATTGTTGGAACGGAAGCATCCAGGTGTTATGCTGTAGTCCTTCAAGCTGAGTATGCAATTCATAGGCGAGCACATCATAACTTAGCTGGTCATTTGCGCTCAAGGAGTCACGGTTAAACTTATTCAGGGAATCTAAGGTTGCAGAATAGAAACTCTTAAGCGAATCGCGAAAGGCTGCCGTCTGGTCATTTGGCAACAGGTTATTAAACCGGTTATCGCCCTGTTGCATCGCTTCCAGGGGAAAGAACCTGGATCGCTGTTCCCAGTAGCTACTGAACAATCGGGATGCAGTATTGGGAGATGACGAGTTGATGCCTGCAGGTTTTTGAACACACGAGGAGCAAAGAATAGTAAGCAGTACGACGGCCAGAAAGTTGAATTTCATAAAAATAATAATACGTATTTATATCCGCGTTTTCAATCGTAATTATTCTTTATGTGTTTTTAGGCGGAGCTTCCGGTTCATCCTCACACATATTCTTCTTTGGCAGTTCCTTTACGGCCACCTCCTCCTCTGTCTGAATGACATGCACGGCGTATTCCGCCGGTTGGATGCTGCCGCCAAACTTCTCTGCATATACCTGCGTAAATTCCGCACCAAAATATAGAATTGCAGCAGTGTAATATACCCATGTCAATATCACGACGAGAGAGCCAGCAGCGCCGAATGTTGAACCGGTACCAGCCATTTGAAGATAGAGACCTATAAGTACCCTCCCCAGCATAAACAACAGCGCTGTCGCTATGGCACCTACCCGAACATCCTTCCATGAGATCTTTACGTCGGGAAGAAATTTAAATATTATCGCAAATAAGGTAGTGATAATAGAAAACGTAAGGACAATGTTGAACGCCTGAACCAGAAGGACGGTGACTTCCGGAAAGATACTGCTCAGCCGCTCACTTAGTGCGGCCACGATGCCGTTGACCACAAGAGAAACAATGAGCAGAAAACCGAGGCTTATTATCATCGAAAACGATAAAATACGGTTAATCAACAGCTTTTGAAAGCCCTTCTTCGGTTTGGGACGGACGCGCCAGATAATATTAAGTGTGTCTTGTATCTCTGTGAAAATCGCTGTAGCACCCACCATCAATACAACGATACTGATGATTAGAGAAAGAGTGGACCCGCCTGACAGGGCACTCTTTTCGATCAGGACCTGAATTTGATTAGCGGCATCGCTACCCACAAGCTGATTTATTTCAGAAAACAGCTTTCCCTGAATGGCGTCCTTTCCATAAAAGATGCTGGCAAGGGATATGATCAGGACCAGAAGCGGAGACAGCGCGAAGATGGTACTGTAGGCCAGCGAAGCACTGTATTTCATTGCCCGATCTTGAGAAAAGGCACTTGCAGACCCTAAAATCACCTTCCACAGATCTTTAAAATATTGTTTATTCAGATGCATAATCACGACTTTCCATTAAAAAGGTGAAATGCTCTGAATTGTTTTAAGGCCCCTTGTCTATCGATGAGAGATGATCAGCAGGTCAAGATCCTTGGGTTGTATGTTAAAACGATTGGCAAGATCCTGATTAGTAAGATGTCCCTGATATAAATATATGGCGTTTCTCACTCCCGGTTTCTCCCAGATGACATTTTTAATTCCACCCATTTCACCTATATCGACCAGAATCGGTGTAAATATATTGGTAAGAGCGTAGGTTGCAGTACGCGCCACCCTGGACGCGATATTAGGAACACAATAATGTATTACATCATACTTTCGGAAAACGGGGTGTGTATGGTTGGTGATACGGGATGTTTCAAAGCAGCCGCCCTGATCAATGCTCACATCAATGATCACTGAATTTGGCTTCATCTTGCTCACTGTCTCTTCGGAAACAACGCAAGGACTCCTGCCATGACTTGCGCGAATAGCACCTATGACGACGTCACATGTGGTAATGGCCTTATTCAATACTATTGGATGGAGTACGGACGTAAAAACGCGATTTCCGATGTTATTTTGAAGTCTGCGCAGCCGATAGATGGATGTGTCAAAGACCTTCACTTCCGCACCGAGCGCTATGGCGGTACGGGCAGCGTATTCGGCAACGGAGCCCCCGCCCAGGATAACCATCTCTGTTGGCGGCACGCCGGTTATACCTCCCAGCATCAGTCCTTTGCCATCGAACACGTTACTGAGGTACTCGGCAGCAATCAAAACAGATGTGGCTCCTACAATCTCACTCATCGACCGGATCACAGAGAGGGAGCCCCCTTCATCGCGCAGGTACTCATATGAGAGGGCAGTGATCTTCTTCTTCATCATTGCTTCCAGGCTCTCAGCTTTGAGAGAAGCCATTTGAAGAGTAGAAAATAAAACCTGGCAAGGTTTCATCATTTCTATTTCTTCTGAAGTGGGCGGGCCAATTTTAATTATAATATCCGCTTTGAAAAGATCCTTCTTATTGTATTCTATGATAGCACCTTGCTCGCTGTAATCGTTGTCGGAAAAGTTAGCACCTTTTCCGGCTCCGGATTCGATGACTACTTTATGGCCATTATTTACAAGGACAGCCACGGAAAGTGGCGTGAGCGGGATTCGGTTTTCCTGAAATGAAGACTCTTTAGGTATTCCTATAAAAAGAGAATTCTTCCGGCTCCTGGTCTCCATCATTGCTTCCTGCGGTTGCATCATAGCCTGCTTTGCAATGTCAGACAGTTCAGTCATCATAAGGTTCTTAAATTATTTCTGCAGTCAAACTTCTTTCATCATCATCTGTCAGCTCCAGGGTCACTTTAACAACCTTTGGAGGTATTAGATCGGGGATCTTTTCCGGCCACTCAATCAGGCAATATTGTCCCGAATACAGGTAATCTTCATAACCCAGGTCGAAGGCCTCACTTTGATCCTTAAGCCGGTAGAAGTCAAAGTGATAAACGCTGCCTCCGGGTGAATCGTATTCATTAACGATTGAAAATGTAGGACTCGAAACGGTATCTGTGACTCCCAGCTGCTTGCATAACGCCTTGATGAAAGTAGTTTTCCCGGCACCCATTTCACCATAAAATAGAAATACGCGTTCTTCATTTGCGAAAGAAAGAAGTTTTCCTGCCACCCCGGGAAGCTCATCAATCGCAGAAATTAGTTGATTCATAACCTATTTAGGACTGTAAGTAATGTATGGAACGATCATTTCCTCAAGTGATATACCTCCGTGCTGAAACGTCTCATTATAGTAATTAACAAAGTGATTGTAGTTATTTGGATATACAAAGTAACTATCTTCCTTTGTAAAGATGAAACTGGAACTTACATGAAGTTTTGGTAACTGCGCATCGTGGGGATTCTTGATATGGAACACTTCCTTTGCATTGAAGTTCAGATTTTTTCCCTGTTTATATCTGAGATTGGTATTCGTATTACGATCGCCAATTACTTTGCTTGGGTGCTTTACGCGGATTGTTCCATGGTCAGTAGTGATGACCAGCTTTACGTTTTTCTGCGAAATTTTCTTTAGCAGCTCAAGCAGGGGCGAATGCTCGAACCAGGAGAGCGTAAGCGAACGGTAGGCGGCTTCATCGTTTGCAAGTTCCCGGATCATGGCCATATCCGTACGGGCGTGGGATAGCATATCAACGAAATTGAATACGATGGCATTCAATTCATTTCCCATTAAGTTATTGAAGTTCTCTACAAGGTCTTTACCTTGTTCAAATGTTAGCACCTTGGTGTAGGAGTGTTTGACGTCGCGTCTCAAAACCCTCTGTAGCTGATCTTTGAGGAACTGGTCTTCGAAAAGGTTTTTTCCTCCCTCGTCTTCGTCATTTTGCCACATGGACGGGAAACGTTTTTCCATTTCAATTGGCATCAGGCCGGAGAATATTGCATTACGGGCGTATTGGGTGGCTGTAGGAAGGATGCTGAAATAGGCATCTTCCTCATCGAGCCTGAAATGCTCTGTGATTATAGAATTGATCATTTTCCACTGGTCGTACCGAAGGTTATCGATCAGTATAAAGAAAGTAGGCTTGGAAGGCTCTAACTGAGGAAAAAGCTTCTTTTTTAAGAGCTGGCTTGAGGTGACGGGGCCACTGTCCGGATCTTTCAGCCAGCCAAGATAGTTTTTCTCGATAAATTTGCAGAATTGCGCATTAGCTTCTGCTTTTTGGAGAGTGAGAATTTCATGCATTCCCGCATCTTCAAGCTTCTCCAATGAGAGTTCCCAGAAAACAAGCTTCTTGTATACATCTGCCCATTCGGTGTAACTAAGGTTATCGTTCAGGGTCATACCCAGGTTCCTGAAATCCTGCTGATAAGCCATTGACGTTTTCTCGCTAACAAGGCGTTTATTATCGATAAGCCTTTTAATGGTAAGCTGAATCTGCTTGGGATTGACGGGTTTTATGAGATAGTCGTCGATCTTGGAACCGATAGCATCTTCCATCAAATGTTCTTCTTCATTCTTGGTGATCAGTACTACCGGAACATCGGGATTGATATTTTTAATTTCTGCCAGGGTTTCAAGACCGGTAAGTCCGGGCATATTTTCGTCTAAAAAAACAATGTCAAAATATCCGTTTCTAAAAGCATCAAGGGCATCGTTTCCGTTGGTTGCTGTCTTAACGGTGTAGCCTTTATCGTTAAGGAACATGATATGGGGTTTTAACAAATCGATTTCGTCATCAGCCCATAGTATCGTGGTTTCCTGCATATTATCTGTGTAAAGTATTTTTTATATTTATTCCAAAAGAATATAACAATAAAACTGGTTTTTTGTATTCAGGAAAATTAACAATTTTTGCAGAGGGAACATTTATATTGAACAAGAAAAAAATAATTAACGATCCGGTATACGGTTTTATAACGATCCCGTCTGAGTTAGTCTACGACCTGATTGACCACCCCTATTTCCAGCGTTTGAGGAATATCAAGCAGCTTGGAATGACCCATCTGGTTTATCCGGGCGCTGTTCATACCCGCTTTCACCATGCGCTGGGTGCTATGCACTTAATGAGCATGGCGATTGAAACTTTAAAGGGGAAAGGACATGTAATCACGGAAGAGGAAGAAGAGGCTGTGACAATTGCTATTCTGCTTCATGATATGGGACATGGTCCATACTCCCACGCATTGGAGAACACCATTGTGAGCGGTATCTCACACGAAGATATTTCCATTTTGCTCATGAATAGCCTGAATGAGAAGTTCGGCAACAGGCTTGATCTGGCGATACAGATATTCAAAGGATCATACAGTAAACCTTTTCTTCATCAGCTTGTGTCCGGACAGTTAGACACTGATCGGATGGATTACCTGAACAGGGATAGCTTTTTTACCGGCGTATCTGAAGGAATTATAGGATTTGACAGGATCATCAAAATGCTCAATGTGTATAACGAGCACCTTGTTGTAGAGGAAAAGGGCATCTACTCCATTGAAAAATTTCTCGTAGCCCGACGTATTATGTACTGGCAGGTCTACCTGCACAAAACCGCTGTAGCCGCTGAACATCTTCTTGTTAATATCTTGCGAAGGGCAAAGGAACTGGTGAACAAGGGAGAGCGGCTATTTGCTACTCCAAGCTTCAACCACTTTCTGACCAACACCATCAGCAAGGAAAACTTCATAAACGATCCGGTGCATATCCGGAACTTTACCTGTCTGGATGACCATGATATTTTCACATCGGTAAAAGTATGGGCAACGGGAAAGGATCAAATACTTTCGCATCTTTGCAGGTATCTCTTGACGCGGTCTCTTTATAAGATAGAAGTAAGTCCGGAGCCCTTTGACGGAAAACGTGTAGAGAACCTCCAAAAGAAGGCTGCCGAATTGTTAAATATCGAAATCAAAGACATTGGATATTTTGTATTTACAGACACCATAACCAATCATGCTTATAAGGTGAACGACGAGAGCATAAATATTCTGATGAAGAACGGCACAACCAGAGATATAACTCTGGCTTCGGACAACGCCATACTTGAAGGGCTTTCGAAAACTGTGAAGAAGCACATCCTCTGCTACACAAAAGAGTTAAATAAGTTTAAATAACGTGCTATAATTCTTTTTTGAGGGGATAATTTTCAAATTTGATCATAAATTAATAAGATATAACTTTGCCCGATGCAATTTACTGCCCAACAGATTGGAATATTACTTGATGGAAGTGTGGATGGAAATCCAGAAGACACAGTAAATCAGCTCGCTAAGATAGAAGACGCTCAGAGTGGGTCGTTGTCTTTCCTGGCAAATCCGAAATACGAACAGTTCATCTATCAGACAAATGCTTCTATTGTTATAGTCAATAAAGAATTTGTCGCTTCTGCACCCATAAAACCGACACTGATCAGGGTCGAAAACGCATATACCGCATTTTCGCTGCTGCTTCAGCAATATAATTCTATCAAGCTTAATAAAAAGGGAATTGAGGAGCCATGCTATATCCATCCAAGTGCCAGGATTGGAAAGGATGTGTATATAGGCGCGTTCGCTTATATTGGCGCCGACGTTGTTCTGGGTGATAATTCGAAAATCTATCCGCAGGTATATTTAGGCGATAACTCATCTGTTGGGTCTGGATGTACGCTTTTTTCAGGAGTTAAGATCTATCATGATTGCAAGATCGGTTCAAATGTTATTATACATTCCGGATCTGTTATCGGAAGCGATGGCTTCGGATTTGCGCCTCTCGAGGATGGCAGCTACAGCAAAATCAGCCAGATAGGAAATGTTATAATAGAAGATGACGTGGAAATTGGCTCAAACACTTCGATAGACAGGGCCACTATGGGCTCTACCATTATCAAAAAGGGCGTTAAGCTTGACAACCTTATTCAGATTGCACATAATGTAGAAATAGGATCGAACACGGTGATCGCATCGCAGGCAGGAGTTTCGGGAAGCACCAAAATAGGAGCGCAGGCGATTGTAGGCGGACAGGTAGGAATTGTGGGTCATATCAACGTTGCTAAAGGCTCCCAGATCCAGGCACAATCGGGAATAAACCGGGCTATTGTGGAGGAAGACAAGAAGTGGGCTGGCTCACCGGCTACATCCTTTAACAACCAAATGCGAGCCCAGGTGATATTCAACCGTCTTCCGGAAATGCAGAGAAAAATTGACGAGTTAGAAAGAAAACTTAAAGAATTTACCAAATAAACACTGATACACATGCATCAGGCCATGAACGTTAAACAAAGAACAATTAAGACCGCAGTTACTGTTTCCGGAACGGGATTGCACACGGGACAACCGGTAAACATGACTTTTAATCCTGCGCCTGAAAACCATGGTTATAAATTCAGAAGAATTGACATAGAGGGCCAACCAATCATTGATGCCGATGTTGACAACGTGACTGATACCTCCAGAGGAACAACAATCTCTCAAAACGGAGCTAGTGTAAGCACTGTTGAGCATGTTCTGGCAGCACTTGTAGGCCTTGAAGTTGATAATGTCTTAATTGATCTGGACGGACCTGAGACTCCTATTATGGATGGAAGCTCAATCCATTTTATCGATTCACTGGAAGAGGCCGGATTTGTCGAACAGAGCGCCGAGAGAGAATATTACCATATCCCCTACAACATACATTATACAGAGGCTGACCGTAAGGTTGAAATGGTGGCGATGCCAGTTGATGATGATTATAGGTTAACTTGTATGATTGACTACAACTCCCCTATTCTTGGAAGTCAGCATGCTGCTATTACCAGTATATCAGAATTTAAGAAAGAGATCAGTTCAAGCAGGACTTTTTGCTTCCTGCACGAGCTGGAGGCTCTTCTGGACCATAACCTTATTAAGGGCGGTGACTTGAACAATGCGATCGTAGTCGTTGATAAAGAAGTGAGCAAAGAGGAACTGAAGCATCTGGCTAAGTTGTTCAACCGCGAAGATATCGACGTGGCCAGAGAAGGGATTCTGAATAACATTGAGCTAAGACACCAGAACGAGCCGGCCAGACACAAGCTGCTTGATATGATAGGTGATCTGGCATTAGTTGGTGTTCCTTTAAGAGGGCATATCATGGCGGCAAGACCGGGGCATGCCGCTAATATCGCATTCGGGAAAAAGATAAAGGCGCAAATTAAAAAAGAGCGCAAGAAAGCGCAATATAAGCCGTACGATCCGGGAGCAACTCCTTTATACGACACTGTTGAGATCATGAAGATTTTGCCGCACAGGCAACCTATGCTAATGATTGACAGAATCATGGAATTGACCAAGACGTATGTTGTTGGGGTAAAGAACGTAACCATGAATGAAGATATCTTCAGAGGTCACTTCCCAGGCAGTCCGCTGTTTCCGGGCGTCCTGCAGATAGAGGCTATGGCTCAAACAGGAGGAATCCTTGTTCTTAGCACTGTTCCTGATCCTCAGAACTGGCTGACTCTCTTTCTTAAGATCGAAAACGCCCGATTCAAAGCACCGGTTACTCCGGGGGATGTAATTGTGTTCAGATGCGATCTGATGAGTCCCATAAGACGAGGTATAGCGCAAATGAGGGGAGTAGGATTAGTGGGTGAGAAAGTTGTAGTTGAGGCCGAACTTATGGCACAGATTGTAAAAGTTAAAAACGAAGAAGAATGATCCAACCGTTAGCATATATACATCCACAAGCAATAATTGCAGATAATGTTGTTATAGAGCCATTTGTCACAATTCATAAGAATGTGGTCATTGGTGAAGGGACCTGGATAGGCCCGAACGTAACCATTATGGATGGCGCAAGAATAGGCAAGAACTGCCGCATCTTTCCCGGAGCAGTTATTTCTGCGATTCCGCAGGACCTGAAATATGACGGGGAAGACACTACGGTTGAGATAGGAGATAATACTACCATCCGTGAATGTGTGACGATCAACAAAGGCACCAAGGATAAATGGAAGACCGTAATCGGAAAAAACTGTCTTATTCAGGCATATTGTCATATTGCGCACGATTGCGTAGTAGGCGACAACTGCATCTTTTCAAACAGCACCACCCTGGCTGGCCACATCACTATAGGCGACTATGTTGTGCTCGCGGGTCTGGTTGCTATACACCAGTTCTGTAAAGTGGGTTCACATGCCTTTATTACAGGCGGCTCGCTAGTAAGGAAAGACGTTCCTCCATATGTAAAGGCCGCAAGAGAGCCGCTTTCATACGTAGGTATCAATTCCGTTGGATTGCGCAGAAGGGGGTATTCTTCTGAACAGATAAATGAGATTCAGGATATTTACAGAACGCTATTTGTTAAAAAGTACAATATCGCTTCGGCCCTCGATATCATCGAGGCAGAGCACCAACCAACAGAGATCAGGGACGAGATATTAGACTTCATCCGGAATTCCAACCGTGGTATAATGAAAGGTTTTACCGGAGCGTAATGCAAAAAAAGCCGGTCTTGTTATAATGGACGTTAAACTGAATAATATTGGCCGGCGCTTTAACCGTGAATGGATCTTCGAAGGAGTTGATTATACGTTTGAAAATGGTAGCTCTTATGCTATACTTGGGCATAACGGATCAGGTAAGTCCACCCTCATACAGATAATAGCAGGGAGCTTAAGTCCATCTTCGGGGACGATAGCATACCTGCAGAACGACAAGGCTGTTGATATTGACAATATCTATCAAAGCGTTGCAATAGCGGCCCCGTATCTGGAGTTGATTGAGGAGTTTAATCTGAGTGAACTGATCGACTTCCATTTCCGTTTTAAGAATCCATTAAATCAGTTGACAACGAAGCAAATCATTGCCCTGCTTGGCCTTGAAAGGTCGGCTTCAAAGCCTTTGAAGTATTTCTCATCGGGAATGAAGCAGCGCACCAAGCTTGCCCTGGCCTTATGCTCTGACACATCGTTAATCCTTCTTGACGAGCCGGCATCGAATCTGGATCTTGCCGGCGTTACCTGGTATAAGGAGATGGTTGGTCAATTCGGTAAAGACCGGACTCTCATAGTATGCTCTAACCAGGATTTCGAATACGACTTCTGCAGTTACAAATTGCAAATAACCGACTACAAAAAAAACAAGTAAATCGATCTTCTTTCAAATCGCACTGCGCGTATTCGGTATTTCTGAAAATCTATATCTTTGTCGCTTAACAAAAGACTACTATGGCAAAGGCTTCTGATATCAAAAATGGCAATATCTTGCGCTTCAATGGTGAACTGATTGCAGTAGAGGAATTGATTCACCGAACACCTGGAAACTTACGTGCATTTTACCAGGCCAGAATGAGGAATGTTAAAACCGGAAAGTTAGTTGAATACCGCTTCCGCACAGACGAAGAGGTTGAAATATGCCGCGTTGAAACTAGTAATTATCAATATCTTTATTCTGATGGCGATTTCTTCGTCGTGATGGATAATAACACTTTTGAACAACACAACATCCCTAAAATCTTATTTGGCGATGCTGCTAAGTTCCTTAAAGAGGGAATGAACGTGATCGTAGCCTTCGAAAGTGACGAGCCAATTATGGGACAGGCACCAACAAGTGTAGAGCTGGAAATTACCTATACGGAGCCAGCCGTTAAGGGCGATACATCGACAAATGCGCTTAAATACGCAACTGTAGAAACGGGTGTAGAAATCAAGGTTCCCCTTTTTATCAATCAGGGGGAGAAGGTCCGTGTTGATACACGGACCGGGGAGTACATTGAACGTGTTAAATAAATAAGGAACTCGCATTTAATATAAGGGCTTTACGATGTAAGGCTCTTTACGTTTGCAGGCATGGAAGATAAGAAAGCGCTTAGAAACGCTTACATTAAAAGGCGGAAGGAACTCCATCCGGATAAGATTGAAATACTTAGTGAGCGGATTGCATCTCATTTTTTTTCTCTCGCCCTCCGTAGCGTTCGGTATTTACATATTTATTACCCGATCCCAGGCAAACAGGAAATAGATAGCCTGTTCATCAGTAAGCGCATAAGGCAGGACTACAAGCGGATAGAGCTGGTCTTACCTAAGAGTGATCTAAGTTCTTGTACTTTGAGGCATATCCGCTGGGATGATTCGACACCTTTGGCCATGAATGCCTGGGGCATAACAGAACCTCTCTCCGGGGAAGAGGTTCCTGCTGAGATGCTTGACCTTATTGTCATCCCATTACTCGCCTGCGATGTTGAGGGTAATAGACTGGGTTATGGCAAGGGGTTCTATGACCGGTTTCTGGCGACCTGCCGCCCAGATGCATTGAAAGTGGGGCTCTCTTATTTTGAACCCCAGGAAGCGATCATTCCACACGAGAATCATGACATACCGTTAGACGCTTGCATTACTCCGGAAAAAATATGGCATTTTACACATCCAGCTCGACGAGAACGGGACAATGATCAGAGTGGTTAGCCAAATTAAGAATGGATGAACGCATAAGAGCTCCTCTAAGGCCTTCGCTAACGAGATTGTAGTCGATACGCCATCCAAGGTTCTTAGCGCGCGCACCTGACCTGAAACTCCACCATGTGTAATGATGGGGGTCCTCATTGAAGTGCCTGAACGAATCAATAAACCCGGAGTTGATAAAGTTCTCCATCCACTCCCTCTCTGCCGGCAGAAATCCCGACGATTTAGCATTCGACTTGGGATTATGTATATCTATAGGCTTGTGACAAATATTGTAATCTCCCGATATTATCAAGTTTGGATGATCCTGCTTAAGTTTGTCTATGTAAACTTGGAAATCGTCGAGAAAGCGATATTTGAAGGCTTGTCTTAAGTCACCACTAGATCCGGAAGGAAAGTAGGCACTCATCACGGAAAAACCGTCGAAATCTGCCCGGAGGACTCTGCCTTCGAAGTCGTAGTCGCATTCCCCACACCCATACTCGACATGCTTAGGACTGATCCTGGTCAATATAGCCGTTCCACTGTAGCCCTTTTTCTGCGCAGGATACCAATAATGCTCATAGCCCAATGCCTCAACTGCAGGAAGAATTGACAATAGCTGGTCTGGGGACGCTTTAATTTCCTGCAGGCAAACAATGTCCGGATTGGAAGCTTGCAGCCAGTCAACCCAATTTTTGCTAACGGCCGAACGAATACCGTTAACATTATATGTGATAAGTTTCATTTTCTTTACTTCATGATAAGCTTGTTCCGGAAGGCATCTTGTTTCAGTTGCTTCTCTAGCTTTTTTACTTCTCTTTTTTTTAAAATGGTGACTTGCATGGAAATGTTCTCGAGAGGCCTGTCGTTCTGATCTCTGGGAGCACCAGCGACGGCATCGACCATTTCATAGCCTTTGATAACTTCTCCGAAAACGGTATAGCTTTGGTCAAGAAATGGTGCGCCTCCTATTGTTTTATATATATTCCTGTGTTTCTCCTGGATCTTCCTGCCTTGTAAGCGAACCTTTTCTACCCGGTCCAGCTCGTCATCTGTATAGGTCTTTCCCTGGACAAGGTAGAACTGTGAACCACTAGACTCTTTGGCTGGATTATCGTCTCTTGCAGCAGCCAATGCACCCTTTTTGTGAAAAAGGCTGTCATTAAATTCCGCAGGAATAGTATATTCAGGGCCGCCGTCACCTAACATTCGGCCTGCAGCTGCATTTCGTGAATCAGGATCTCCACCCTGGATCATGAACGAAGGTATGACTCGATGGAAAAGTGTACCGTTGAAATATCCGTTTTTAGCTAATTTGAGGAAGTTATCCCGGTGAAGCGGTGTTTCATTATACAGCTTAACAATCGCTTCTCCCTTTTCTGTTTTGATGCTTACATATTTGTTTTTTGAATTTCCACCAAAAAGCTTTTCGAATATGTCGATTTTAAAATTGTAGCGTTCGGAACTGATATTTTTACCGTAAGCCACAGAAGAACCAAGAATCGCTATTAAAATAGCTATAGAAAAAAAGTGCTTCATGATTGTTCAAAATAGTTAACGATGAGTGACTTCAATAGCATATCCTGCTCAAGGAGCGTATACCGCGGAATTTCTTTAACTAACTTCCAGTGTGGCCATCCGTCCTGGTCCAGTCCCTCCAGCTCGTAAAATCCAAGTTCGCTAAAAAGCCTGCAATTCGCTATATGCATCAGTTCCTCTTTCTGTCTTTTGGAAAATTTCCTGGGCCCTTTACCGAGCTCCTGCACACCAATAAGAAAAAGCATAACTTTAATATCAGGTTTCTCTGTATCAAAGTCGGAAGCGATTCTTTCCTGCAGTTCTGCCCATCTTTTATTTATCTCAGCAGGTTTCATGATGATTATTCAATTTAGATACTAAGCAAACATAATAAGTTGAAGCCATCAAACGCCCATTGAACAAATAAAAAGATATACTAATTAAACAAAATTGCACTAAGATTATTATATTGAAATCAACCACCCGAGCATACATTTTGACCTGGAAGATTTTATCCACAGGATAAAGCTTTACTTCATTGTCTATTAATGTTTTATTGAAAAAGAGTGATCGTTGTGGATAAGTCGGTCTCTGCTTTCTTCATTTAGTTTCGTTATTTTAAACATAACAAGGCAGCGCAGATCATAAATTATACTTTAAGTTGATTGCAAACGTTCTTTAAACATAGATATTTATGGAAGAAGATTTTGAATTTGAATTCTCTGAGGATCCTAAGTTTTCAGTGGAGCGTTATGAAGAGATGATCAGAAATGAGGATCAGCTTTTTTTCGACTCCAGAGCGTTTGAAAATATCATCCAGTATTATATTTCGCACAATGATCCGATAAAAGCTTTGCAGGTAGTTGAATATGCGATAAATCAACATCCTTTTGCTGCGGTGTTCTTACTGAAGCAGTGTCAACTTTACATGGCTACCGGTGAGCCTGAAAAAGCATTTAGCGCACTCGAAAAAGCAGAGATACTCGAGCCATCAGATCCTGATATCTACCTCCTGAGAGGAAATATCTATGAATCCCAGGACCGTCATCATGAGGCACTCGAGAACTATGAAAAAGCTTGTGCCCTAGCTGAAAGTACCGATGAGATATTACTCCAGATTGCTTTGGTTTACCAAAACCTCAACGATTACGAAAGTGCAATCATTAATCTCAAGCTTGCGCTTGAACAGAACATGGAAAATCAGGATGCACTTTATGAACTTGCATTCTGTTATGATGTGACTAACCGGCAGGATGAGTGCATCGATTTTTACAAACAGTATATTGATAACGACCCCTACTCCTATCCTGCCTGGTACAATCTGGGCAACGCATATCATAAGCTGGGCCTTTATGAAAAAGCAGTAGATGCTTATGATTATTCGATATTGATAAAAGAGGATTTCTCCTCGGCTTATTATAACAAAGGAAATTCTCTGATTCACCTTGAAAAGCACGAAGAGGCTATAGAAGTTTTCAAGCAGTCCTTAAGCTATGAACAACCGAATGCAGACACTTTGTGTTCCCTTGGTGAGTGTTATGAGAAACTTGAGCAGATGGAGGAAGCGCGATCTTATTATAAGAAGGCGGTGAAGATAAATCCGGACCTGGGAGACGCCTGGTACGGAATTGGCGTTACTCTTGATGCGGAGGGAAGGATATTTGAATCCCTTCATTATTTTAAGAAGGCACGCGACTCTGATGACTCATTCCCCGACTATTGGTTCGGCATTGCGGATGCTAATTACAAGCTTGGTAATCTGGAAGCATCAGAACAGGCTTATCAAAAAGTTGTTGAACTGGACCCTCTTGATCCTGACGCATGGTTAGATTTCTCCTCTGTTTTGTATGAATTGAATGATCTGGAACGGGCTACTGAGACGATCCTGGAAGGGATAAAGAACAATCCTGATGCTGCGGAATTGTATTACAGGATGGTTGCTTACATATTGGCTACAGGTAAATTCAATGAGGCGCTGGAAGCACTGGAAACAGCTCTTAAGATTGACCCAACTAAACATGAGATATTATTTGAGTACTTGCCTCAGTTACAGTCCAATAAAGTGATTATCGAAATAATTAACAAGTACTTAATTTAGTCATTTTAACCATAATTTTATATTAATCCAATACCTTTAACCTCAGTATTGGATTTTTTTTTGAGATTTGTAGCCGTATGTTAAATTTTAGTTTAAAGAACGTTCCGCTTAGAACTCTTAAGCCGCGCGACCATGGCTTGACCATGGTTATGGATAAGGGCTTAAGTATCAGGGAGATTGAAAACTTACTGGAAGTAGCTGGTCCTCATATAGATATCGTCAAATTAGGATGGACAACCTCTTATGTTACTCCTAATCTGGATACGAAACTAAAGGTCTATCAGGATGCGGGTATCCCCGTGTATTTCGGAGGGACGCTCTTTGAAGCGTTCGTGATAAGGAACCAGTTTGAAGACTATCAGCGAGTGCTGGATAAGTATGGAATGAACTATGCAGAAGTTTCAGACGGCTCAATAGAGATCCCTCATGATGAGAAGTGTAATTACATACGCAAGCTAAGTGAGCAGGTGACTGTAATATCTGAAGTTGGATCAAAAGATGCACAAAAGATATTTGCCCCTTACAAATGGATCAAGCTTATGAAAGCTGAGCTGGAAGCGGGATCATGGAAACTGATAGCGGAGTCGCGTGAAGGAGGAAATGTGGGTATCTACAGAGAATCCGGAGAGGTCAGAGAAGGCTTGATTGACGAGATCCTGACTGAAATACCAAAAGATAAAATCATCTGGGAAGCTCCTCAAAAGGATCAGCAGGTATGGTTTATAAAGCTGATAGGCGCTAATGTTAACCTCGGAAATATCGCACCGGCAGAGGTTATTCCACTGGAAACTATTCGTTTGGGGCTGAGAGGTGATACTTTCAACCACTTTTTGAATTCTTTATAATAACAAGGGATACATATGAAAAGATTCGGGTTGATAGGCTATCCCCTGGGACATTCGTTCTCTAAGCTGTACTTCACAAAAAAGTTTGAAGAAGAGGGCCTTAAGGATCATGTATATGAGCTCTATCCGATAGAACAATTAAGTGATTTCGAAAATCTTATTAATTCAAACCAGGATCTCTGCGGATTAAACGTAACAATTCCGCATAAGATAGGCATCATGTTCTATCTTGATAAAGTGGATGCCGACGCCAAGGCTATTGATGCTGTGAATTGTATCAAAGTAATCAAAAGCAGGCCACTTGAATCTTTCTTTACAGGGGAAGTTTCGTCGATGAAGATGCGCCTGGAGGGGTATAATACAGATTGCTATGGCTTTGAATTATCGCTGAAGCCGCTTTTACGAAAACACCATACAAAAGCCCTGGTTCTAGGCAGTGGAGGCTCATCCCGAGCTGTAACATACGTGCTGGGGAAGATGGGCATAGATTATAAGATCGTTTCCAGAAAAAGATCTAGAAAACAGATTCTCTATTCTGATATCTCTGCTGAATTACTTGCAGAGTACACCTTGATAGTAAATACCACACCCGTAGGAATGTCTCCTGCTGTTGACTCTTTTCCGGATATTCCCTACGAGCATCTGACGGACAGGCATCTGCTGTACGATCTGGTTTACAATCCCGCAGAGACCGTGTTTTTAAAGAAAGGGCGAGAACAGGGAGCAATGACTAAGAATGGTGAGGAAATGCTCCATTTGCAGGCCGAAAGATCCTGGGAGATATGGAATAGCTGATATGAAGTTGGGGGCCATTACTTACCTTAGTTTTGCTATGGCGATATTGCTAAGTGTCTCCTGTAACGAAACCTATGCACCCAAGCCGAGAGGCTTCTTCCGGATTGATCTTCCGGAGAAATCCTATCAGCGGTATAATGGTCCTTGCCCGTTTTCTTTTGAATACCCTTCATACGCTGTAATAAGCCCTGATAGCTCTGCTAACAGGCAGCGGTGCTGGCAGAATATTTCTCTTCCTCAATTCAACGCTACTATTCACCTTAGCTATCATCTGATACAGTCTGAAAAGACATTGAATGAGTTGTCTGAAGATTCGCGGACCTTTGCGTTTAAACATACGTCCAAAGCCACTTCAATTGATGAGGCCAGGATATATGACCCTGAGAAGCGGAAATTTGGAATTTATTATACGATAGAAGGAAATACGGCCTCGTTTGCGCAATTCTATTTAACCGATAGCACAAGACACTATCTGAGGGCTGCATTGTACTTTAATGAAGAGCCGCGAGCCGATTCCATAAAACCGGTTCTATCCTTCATAAAGGAGGATATAGACGTATTGATTAAATCATTCAATTGGAAGTAGTCACCTAAGAACATAAATATGATACAGGTAAAATCCTTCGTTTGTAATCCTTTCCAGGAAAACACCTATCTTTTATATGATGAGACCAGGGAGTGCGCTATCATTGACCCCGGCATGTACACAGGCGTTGAGCAAAACATGATCACCCAGTTTATGTCAGAGAACAATCTAACACCTACACTTTTACTTAACACTCATTGTCATATCGATCATATTCTTGGTAACAAGTTCGTATTTGATACTTATGGTTTGCTTCCTCAGTTTCACGAGGGAGAATTGCCTGTAATTACATCAGTACCTGCTTATTCGGCTGGTATGGGTATACAGTATGACGTATCTCCGCTGCCTGTTAATTTTCTGGGCGAAGCAGGAACTGTCAGTTTCGGAAGCAGCAGTCTGGAGATAATATTCGCGCCGGGGCATTCACCTGCTCATATTTGTTTTTATAGCGCAGATGACAGCTTCCTGATTGGTGGAGACGTTTTATTTTATAGAAGCATTGGACGCACAGACTTGCCGGGCGGTAATCACAATCAACTTTTACAAAGTATAAGAGAAAATGTCTTCAAACTTCCCGACACCTGTACGGTATATCCGGGACACGGTCCGGAAACAACAATCGGCTTCGAGAAGCAGTATAATCCTTTTCTAAGCCAGTAAAATGAATACGCCTTACTTTATTGCTAAACGCTACCTTTTCTCGAAGAAGTCGGTTAATGCCATCAACTTCATCTCGGGGATTTCGATGCTGGGCGTATTCGTAGGCAGTGCCGCACTGGTAATCATCCTTTCCGTATTTAACGGATTTGAGAACGTTGTGCTTTCAATGTACAACACTTTCACGCCTGAAATTATAATAGAACCTTCCAAAGGCAAGAATTTCGATCCAAACACTCAAGCTTTTCTTTCTTTGAAAAAGGACCAGCGTATTAATAATTACACGGAAGTCCTGCAAGAAAAAGCGCTGTTAAGGTACGGAGAAAGGCAGCATATTGCGTTGGTAAAGGGGGTTAGTGACGACTTTCTTAAGCGTAAACAGTTAGACAGTACGCTGCTGGAGGGTTCGTTCACTCTGCGTGAGGGGAAAACTAATTATGCTGTAGTTGGATCTCTCGTGCAACTATATCTTACGCTGAATATCCACAATGATTTTGAGCCGCTAAATATTTATTCTCCACGCAAAGGTGCGGGAAACTCCATAAATCCAGCGGATGAAATTACGTTGAAGTCAGTCCAACCGTCGGGCGTCTTCCAGATTCAACAGCAATTTGATGAAACAGTTATCGTTTCTCTTGACTTTGTAAGGCAGTTACTGGAAGAAGAAAGGAATGTTTCGGCCATAGAGATTTACCTGAACTCGGGGGTATCTATTGAAAAGTTTCAATATGAAATCTCAGAAAAGCTAGGTGATAGCTATGTAGTTAAGAACAGGATCCAGCAGAACGAGCTTCTCTACAAGATCCTAAACTCCGAGAAGTGGGCGATATTTGTTATTCTTACCTTTGTATTGATTATTGCTGTGTTCAATATCGTAGGATCACTGACAATGCTTGTGATCGATAAAAAGAAAGATATTGTGATTTTAAATAGCATAGGGGCGAGCAACTCGCTGATTCAACAAATATTTTTCATGGAAGGTATGATGATTTCGCTGATCGGCTGTTTATCAGGAATGGCAGCGGGACTTGCTTTTTGCCTGGCACAGCAACATTATGGATTTATCACCATGGCAGATGTTAGCTTCGAGTCAGACGCCTATCCCATAGGACTCAAATTAACAGATTTTATTCTGGTGTTTTTGACAGTCACGGTAATTTCTGTAATTACGTCAGGAATTTCCTCAAGGCTAAGCGTTAAAACACTTAGCCAGATGAAAGAACAATTATAAATACCTACCGGAAACGAGGTAGTTAGTCACGTAATCAGCTACGCCTTCCTCAAGTGTATGAAAGGGCTTGGCGTATCCTATTGACCGAAGCTTGTTCATATTTGCCTCTGTGAAGTATTGATATTTATCCCTTATGTCTTCAGGTGTAGGTATAAAAGTGATTTGTGGCTCTCTCCCAAGCGCCATGAAGGTATTGTTTGCCAGATCAAGAAATGTCCGCGCGTCTCCAGAACCGAGGTTATAAATACCTGAGTCTTTTCTGTGATGCATGAAGAAGTACAAAACTTCCGTAACGTCCTTTACATAAACAAAATCACGCATCTGTTCTCCATCTTTGAAATCTGCATTATGGGATTGAAACAACTTCATTCTGCCAGTTTCCTTTATTTGATTAAACGTATGGAAAACGACAGAGGCCATTCTCTTTTTGTGGTATTCGTTGGGACCATAGACGTTGAAAAACTTTAGACCCGCCCAAAAGTAAGGACTTCGATCCTGTCGCAGTGCCCATATATCGAAATCATTCTTTGACTCTCCATAGGGATTCAACGGCTTCAGCTCAGGCAGTGCAGATTCATCATCATCATATCCCTTTTCACCAAGTCCATAGGTTGCTGCCGAAGATGCATAAACGAGTGGAAGACCAAACTCAACACAGGCATTCCAAACCTTTTTGGAGTATTCGAGATTGAGCTCGTCCAGCAAATTATGATTAAACTCGGTGGTATCTGTTCTTGCACCAAGATGGAATATGAACTGAATATGAAGATGGTTTTGATTGATCCAATCGAAAAAAACATCCCGCTCTACAAGCTGAGAATAACGCTTACCCTCGAAGTTTTTATTCTGTTCAGGTCTCGAGAAGTCATCTACTAGAACAAGATCATAAAAACCTTCACTATTTAACTTCTGAATAAGGCAGCTACTGATAAAGCCTGCTGCTCCTGTGATTACTATCATTATAGGGAAAGCTTAATTATGAAAGAAATAAGTGTTCTTTAACATGCGGAATGATGCCGGCACCTACAGCTTTGGAGAACATCAGCTCGATAGCATTGCGGCCTTCCGGCCCCAAATCTACAGAATATTTATTTACGTAAAGCTCAATGTGCTTGTACATGACCTCATCATCCATTGCTTGCGCATGACTGCGGATAAATTCGATACCCGACTGTGGATTTGCAAATGCATACTCTACGCTTCTTCGGATAACCCTGTTTACCCGATGCTTGATATCGGCGTTAAGGCTTCTCTTGACGACTATCCCACCCAGTGGAATTGCACAGCCGGTTTTCTCTTCCCAAAATGCACCCAGATCGATCACCTTATGCAGTCCCTTTTGCTGATACGTAAACCTATTCTCATGGATAATGAGCCCGAGGTCCACTTCCCCATTAAGAACAGCATCTTCAATTGCAGAGAACACCATTTCTACTTTGTTCTTTACCTGAGGGAATGCAAGTCCGAACAGAAAGCTTGCCGTGGTGAATTTACCTGGAATGGCTACTGTCGTATTAATTCCAATATCGCCGGAACTGTCATTCGGCATCTTTGAGATAACCAAAGGCCCAACCCCATATCCTAACGCACTACCAGAATCAAGGAGTACATAATTATTTACGCAATAAGCATATGCATGAAAACTCAGCTTCGTGATATCGAGATCCTGGCTGAAAGATTTCTGGTTCAAGGTCTCAACATCATCATAAAAAACCTCAAATTCGAGACCTTCTGTATCTATTTTATGATGTATCATAGCGTCAAAAATGAAAGTATCATTTGGACATGGTGAGAACCCTAGTTTAAGTTTCATCTTATTGCGGTATATAAATTTATTAAACGTTCATTAAGCGTTTCAATTGCGAGAGCAATATTCCATTTGGATTTGTCTCGCCGCTCAACGTAGTTAGATATAGATCTCAATTGCACTGCAGGAAGTTCAACCTGATTACATGCGTAGAAGAACGCCGCTCCTTCCATAGTTTCAATGTCTGGACATAGCCTTTCTTTTATCGATAAAATTTCTTCATCACTGCCATGGACACAATTAACAGTAATGCCCTTCATCTTTTTTTCAGAAGGAAGTAATATATCTAAAGTTTCACTATCTAGCGGAGTCATCGTAGCATTTCCAAAGCCGAGCTGGTCAATCGAAAGAAACGACGGACCATCCATCGCCCCGAGTTCGGAAAAGCAGTCTTCGGTCACCTGGACAACCTCTCCTAAACTAAGCCCTTCATTGAAGCTCCCAGCTATTCCGACGTTAAGGGCAAAATCAAACGAATATTTTGCAAGCACACACCCCATAGAAAATGCTGTAGCCACCATTCCAACCCCGGTTACGAGAACAACCACCTGATTTCCATTTAAATAGTTGGAACCATTTTTGAAGCCGAAGTGAGAAAGAAAAGGTGCTATCTCGGATTCTGTAGCTGAAACAAGCAGTGATTTCATTGCACGAATATACAGAAAGCATCATCCTGGCAAATCATTTAGACATCAGTTTTGCCTATATTCGCAACTTAAGATTGATAAATGATATACATCACCCGACGAGAACGGTTCAATGCTGCCCATAAACTTTTCAGGGAAGAATGGAGCGCAGAGAAAAATCTGGAAATTTTCGGCAAGTGTGCTAATCCTAACTGGCACGGCCATAACTACGAGCTGTTCGTAACTGTGAAAGGCGAAGTCGATCCCCAGACGGGATATGTACTTGATTTGAAAATTCTTAAAGATATCGTACGAAAATATGTTGTCGACAAGCTTGACCACAAAAACGTTAACCTCGACGTAGACTTCATGTTCGGCAAGATGGCATCCACTGAGGTTATCTGTATGGAGATTTTTAATCAACTTGAACCCCATATTAAGGATGCGGGAGTGATACTTCACAGGGTAAAACTCGTGGAAACAGAAAACAATTACGTAGAATATTACGGCCGATAGGCGCTATTATAAAAGATGAAAGAACACGATTTAAATCATTCAGGAGAAGAGAGCGAAATAGGTTATGTGAAGGTTGATCGGTATGACCCGTTAAAGATTGAGCGCATTGCCTCTCACTATTCAGATATATTGTCTGACCTTGGCGAAGACCCGCACCGGGAAGGACTTCTCAAAACACCAGAGCGTGTAGCAAAAGCTTTGCAATACTTGACTCATGGCTATGACCTCAAACCGGAAGAAATATTAAAGAGCGCCATGTTCAAAGAGGAATACAGCCAAATGGTTGTCGTTAAGGATATTGAAGTGTATTCGATGTGCGAACATCACCTTCTTCCTTTTTTTGGCAAGGCTCATATCGCCTATATTCCTAACGGACATATTGTGGGTTTAAGTAAAATCCCGAGGGTTGTTGATGCGTTTGCGAGGAGACTCCAGGTTCAGGAACGCCTAACCAACGAAATCAGAGATTGTATACAAAGCACTCTTGCACCTCTGGGAGTAGCCGTAGTGATTGAATGTAAACATCTATGCATGTCTATGAGAGGCATCCAGAAACAGAATTCCGTCACTACAACGTCTGCATTTACCGGCGCCTTTGCCAATGAAAGAACACGTTCAGAATTTTTAACTTTGATAACAGCAAGTCTCGACTAGTCGGGCTGCGAACACTTAACAAATGAAAGCATACATTTTTCCAGGCCAGGGCGCTCAATTTACCGGAATGGGTAAAGACCTGTACGAACAAGAGTCCGCGAAGCAGCTTTTTGAACAGGCAAACACTATCTTAGGATTTCGTATCACCGATATTATGTTTGAAGGAACGGAGGAAGAGCTGAAGAAAACCAACGTTACTCAACCCGCAATATTTCTCCATTCTGTGATTCTGGCAAAATCGCTGGGATCGTCCTTTGCTCCCGACATGGTTGCCGGACACTCGTTAGGGGAGTTTTCCGCTCTGGTCGCTGCTGGAGCAATGAAGTTTGAGGACGGCCTTAGGTTGGTTGCCGCCAGAGCTAATGCGATGCAAAAAGCCTGTGAAATTCAGCCTTCAACCATGGCCGCCATTCTCGGATTAGACGATTACACCGTTGAGGAGGTCTGTGAGATGGTTAGTGAAATTGTCGTTCCAGCGAATTACAACTGCCCCGGGCAGCTGGTTATTTCCGGAAGCATAGAAGGAGTTGATAAAGCATGCGCGTTTCTCTTGGAGAGAGGAGCAAAAAGAGCGCTGAAACTGAACGTCAGCGGGGCCTTCCATTCTCCGTTAATGGAAGCTGCACGCGCCGAACTGGCAAGTGCTATAGAGGACACCACTATCGTATCACCTGTATGCCCGGTGTATCAGAACATTGACGCCAAACCCTATTCAGATCCAAAAGACATCAAACATAATCTGATCGCTCAGCTTACGGGGCCGGTGAGATGGACGCAAACCGTACAACGGATGCTGGAAGACGGTGCTACATCATTTACCGAGGTCGGTCCCGGCAACGTACTTCAGGGGCTTGTCAAAAAAGTAAATCGTGCCATACCTACATCCAGCGCCTCGCTTTAGCATTTGCATACAAGCTCTTTAATTTCACATTAATTATAGACGCAAAAAGCCATATCTTGTTTATTTAATCAAAACATTATATGGCTTTATGTCTTAAATACGTATCGTGAGTGCAACTTTCAAAATCCGGCTTCTTCTATTTTTGTTAACCTTCAGCTGCGCTGTCACTGCATTAACAATAAATCTGACGTTCAATAAAAACGAATTGTTAGAGTTCGAGGCCAGTACCCTGGAAAAACGGTTACATGAAAAAGAAAAGTTCGTACGAGACTACCTTAGCGATACATCGAACATAAACACTCTAAAGCAAGCTCACACCAATTCACAGGCAGGTCTGGACCTTATAAAGGACTTTCGCGATAACAAGAGGATTTACGTCTTCACTTATGAAAATCATAATCTTATCTTCTGGGGTGGAAACCGGATTTGTCCTAACTCAGATGCAGGATTAAAGGTCGGAAGCAACCGAATTAAAACACAAAACGGGTGGTATGAAGCCATAAAGTACCAGTCAGGATCATTTTCGGTGGTGATGGCGATTCCAATCAAAGCGGAGTTTAAGTTTCAGAATACCTATCTGAAAAACGTTTTTGACGAGGACCTTATCAGCGATAACAATCTTGAAATAGCGGGACTTGACGATAAAAAAACATATAATGTCAAGAATCTTGATGGGGACTTTATTATCTCCGTCAAGCTTAAGCCTTCCATAACAAACACCTTATACTCAGCTTTGGAGCTCTGTATGTGGCTATTGACGGCGCTATTCGCAACGTTGTTTGTAAACTTTGTTTGCATAGCTACCGCGAACAAGGGACATATCAAAACCGCTATCAGCCTCTTCTTTGTTTATTTTCTTACGTTCAGGCTTCTTACCTTGTACTTTCCATACCTCGACACAGAATTCAACCTGAGTCTGTTTTCGGGAAGACATTTTAATGATGGTTTTTTTCTACCTTCCCTCGGCGACTTTCTCATAAATTCGATTGTAGTAAGCTGGTTCCTCGCCTTCATCTATAGTTATAGAAAAGAGCTTAAGATTATCGAACAACCGATAAGTAAAGCCGCAGGAGTAATCATATTCTCACTACTTGGGCTTATAGTGTACTTCGTAGCCAGTCAGCTTAGTGACTTGTTCTATGCGTTGATTATTAAGTCAAGCATCAATTTTGATCTTACAAATATTCTTAATCTTACAGCCCACAGCTGGATATCGATATTAGTCCTATACATATCCGCGTTCAATCTGTACCTACTGCTAGAGATAATTCTTTCAATCGGAGATAAGCTACCGGTCTCAAATAAGCTCCGTCTCAAGATCTTTATCAACGGCGTAGTGATCCTGCTCCTGATCCATCTGCTTGTTGGAGAAGTGAATGCCTACATACCCTTGTTTTGTACGATACTATTTATTCGGGGATATTCATTTTACACAAAGAAATCAAACTACCGACTAGTTATATTTCTTTTCTGCGTACTTGTATTCTCGATCATTGCGTCCATAAAACTTTCTTCATTCCAGTTTGAAAAAGAACGGGAGCAACGGAAAGTTTTAGCTTATAAGCTTGAATCAGCCGATGATCCAAACGCCGTTCTTCTCTTTATGTCACTTGAGCAGGAAATCAGCAATGACGACATGATAAAAGAGTACTTTCGAACGAATGACGCTTCGAAAGATAAGTTGGACGAAAATCTAAAAAAGCTCTATTTCGATGGGTATCTCTCCAGATACGAATTTGAAACCTATACCTTTTATCCTGGAAAAGAATACCACTCTGCCGACAGTACCCAAATACGCGGATATAAAGACCTTGTCATGGCCGGCTCCATTAAAGTGTCTGAAAACTTTTACCGGGTGAACAATACTTTTGGATTTCAAAATTACTTTGCCATCCTTCCGGTAACTGACAACGGTGATCATATCGGCACGATTATCCTCACACTTACATCTAAGACCTTCAAAAATCCGGGAACACTACCTGAAGTATTGATCGACAGCAAGATGAATACAGATAAGGAGCTCAGCAACTATTCGTTCGCGTTTTATCTCGACGGACATCTGCTGAATCAAAACGGAAGCTATACCTATAATTTGGTAAACGACGACTTTCCTGGCAAAATCAATCAATTCATTTTTATCGAAAAAAACGACTATAGCCACGTCGTCTATCAGTCGAATAGCAAAAAATTAATAGTTGTAAGTCGCCCTACTACAACTTTGATCATGAAGCTGGCCTCAGTATCTTTCATGTTTTTGGTTATGATAATCCTTACGATGTTTATGACGGTCATCTATCAGCTATGGGTAACCTTTCACGACGAACGGTTCATTACAGAGCATAACGGATGGAGTGCACTCCTCTCCAGACATAAGATTCTTTATAAAACCCGAATCCAGGCATCACTGGTTGCGGCGATTGTTTTTACATTGCTTATTGTTAGTATTATAACGTATTTTAGTATTAGTAGCCAGTTCAAAAAAGAACTTGAAGCCGACGTCATCCATCAAGCGAATCAGGTTAACCTCGGTCTGGAGAAAAACAAGATCTTTAAGAACGGAAAACTCCTTGAAAATGAAGATATCCTGCGCACATTCTCTGACGTTAACGCAACAGACCTCACTCTTTTTGATGTAAATGGCAAGCTGCTCTTCACAACGCAATACAAGATTTACGATAATGGATTTATAGAACCGCGGATGAACGCCGTAGCCTTTTTATACCTTAAGGGCCTTCAACGATCGGAGCTCCTTAATGAGGAAAGGATCGGGCGACTGGACTTTATAACGGCCTACCGCCCGCTACGCAATGCAAGGAATGAAACCATAGCCTATCTTGGTATTCCCAAGTTTTCTTTCGAACACGATTACGACATGCGGATCGGACAATATCTCAACACCCTGATCAATGTTTACGCCCTTGTACTAATTGTTATTGCGCTCTTTGCGATATTCCTCGCCAATCAGATAACCTTCCCCCTCACGCTGGTAAGTAAGAGCCTTAGCGAGATCAGCATAGATGGAAAAAACGAACCTATTAAATGGAAGAGCAATGACGAAATAGGCAGCCTCATAAAAGAGTACAACAACATGATACTTGCGCTTGAAGAAAGCGCCCAGAAGCTGGCACGTTCAGAGAGAGAATCAGCCTGGAGAGAAATGGCAAAACAGGTTGCTCACGAGATCAAGAATCCACTAACACCGTTAAAACTGGGTGTTCAACTACTGGAGAAGTCGTGGCGCGAAGAAGATCCCAACTTTAGTAAAAAGTTCGAGCGCTTCAGCAAGTCTTTCATTGAACAAATCGAGAGCCTCGCCTTGATCGCCTCCGAGTTCTCGAACTTTGCAAAACTTCCTGACACGCCCTTTTCACGCATTGACCTCGTTGATATCGTCAAGAGATCCATAGAAATTTATGACAATTCAGAAGATCTCACCATCACTTTTAAGTATAGCAATCCGGAGGTAATCGTGAACGGAAGTAGAGACCATCTGCTACGGATCTTCAACAATTTGTTAAAAAATGCACTTGAGGCTATTCCAGCTGATGTAAAAGGAAAAATTGAGGTATTACTGGAAGTTCAGGGTCAGGGAGCACTAATTATGCTTTCTGATAATGGAAAGGGAATACCTGAAGACCTAAAGGATAAAATTTTCAATCCAAACTTCACCACCAAAAGCTCAGGTACCGGCCTCGGCCTTGCTTTTGTGAAACAGGCGGTAGAAAATATGCTGGGTATAATAAATTTTACTACAGAACAGGAGAAAGGAACCACATTTTTTATCCGTGTACCTTTAGCTGCTGAATAAGGTCATCTTAGGCCGAACGTGGCTTTTCCCATCGTGTAACCATCGGCATACAATACTACGGTATACTCTCCTTTTCTGAATGACTGAATCGGATCCCAGTCTATACTGTAAAGCTTTCCGAAGGAGTTGTCAAATTCAATATTAGTCTTGTATGTGAATTGTAACTGATCACCATCTGCGTCAAAAAGATTACTGCCATCAGTTGTAATCAAGTTTCCGTCAGGGTCAATGACGCGGATGAACACCTCGTGCTCCCCATGCTGAGCCAGCGTGTTTTCCGCAACGGTAAACCTGATCTTCAGACGCTTTGCCGTACTTGCCCGGCTAACCTCCGATTCCTTACCATTATTTCTGATCCTGACTGCAGATACTGCAATGTTTGCCACTTTGATTGCAGCAGCAACTTTTACCTTATTATTCAGGTCAGTATTTGCCTTCTCAAGCATCGAAGCCCTTTCATTAATATTTGTGACCGTTGTTTGCAAACTATCCCTCTGCTCGGTAAGCTTCACATTCTTCTTTTCCAAAACAACGATATCGGCTGTATACCTCGACACGAAAGAACGAAGGTCCTTTATCTCCTTCTGTGCTCTTGCCAACTCTCCTTCGGTTAGTTTACCCTGTCTTAATTGCTCCCTTAACTCATTAATCTTCACCCTGGCAAGCTCCTGTCCTTCCTTGAGCTCCGCTGATAGGCTAACATTTGAACTCTTCGACCGGTCGAGCTCTGCTTCTATCCTGTCAATTTCAATCTCCATACGAGACTTCTCATCAGTCAACGTAACGACCTTATCCTCAGACTTTTTATCTTTTAAAAACACATAGGCGTTGGTTCCCAAGAGAGCAACAATTACCAGGATCAGAAAATAAACCTTATTCGAATCTTTTGATGGAGATGGGGCCTGTTCAGGGGCGTCGTTTTTCATAATGATACAATTAATCCCGCATTGCAAGGAAAAATAAGCTTAGAGTAACAAAGACTAAACTAATAACATCTTTTAACACGTTCAACAAAAAAAATATATAAATTTTCAAAAAACTGCCCTTTACTACCTCGTAAAACCATTAACGATTAAATTTAAAGGAACTATCTTTGTTTCTTTTTAGCGAGTTTCGCCAAACCGGGCACTCCCTTACTACATAAAATTAGCAATAATGAGCGTTTTAAAGTCCTTTGTATTCACGATAATATTTCTTTGTTCCCTAAATCACACTTTTTCGCAGGATCCCTATCACTCACTGGCCGGCCCCAAAAGAGAGTTTCGGGGCGTCTGGATAGCAACAGTCGCCAACATCGACTGGCCATCAAAGCCAGGACTTTCAACTGACCTTCAAAAGAAGGAGCTTCTGCGTATATTCGATGAACATCAAAAAAGTGGTATCAATGCGATACTTTTGCAAGTACGACCAGCAGCAGACGCTTTTTACAGCCAAAGCACCGAACCATGGAGCAGATTCCTGACAGGAAAACAAGGGCGCGCTCCATCCCCTTTTTATGATCCACTTGCATTTGCAATTGATGAGGCGCATAAACGAGGTATGGAGCTTCACGCCTGGTTCAACCCATATAGAGCCTCAACCACTTTGTCGCCCACAGAGCTAAGCGACGACCATATTTCGAGAAGAAACCCACATTGGTTTTTCAACTATGGAGGAAAGAAACTTTTCAATCCCGGGCTGCCCGAAGTGCGCGACTATATCGTTCAAACAATTATGAACGTTGTAAAGAATTACGACATCGATGGAGTCCACTTCGACGATTATTTTTATCCCTACCCCGAAAAAGGGCAGGTCATCAGCGATTCAGAGGAGTTCGCCAGGTACGGAAGGAACTTTAAAAATATAGGTGACTGGAGACGCCACAACGTCGACACGTTAATTAAGACTTTATCGGAGAGCATCCACCAAGAAAAAAAATTCGTCAAATTCGGAATCAGTCCTTTCGGCATATGGAGAAACAAGTCACAAGACGCTACAGGTTCTGAAAGCAATGGCTTAGATGGCTATGGTACATTATACGCTGACGCCCGGAAATGGGTTCAGAGCGGCTGGATAGACTACATCAACCCCCAGATCTACTTCCCTTTTCATAATCGTGCAGCTGCATTTGAAAAGCTGACCGACTGGTGGAGTGACAATGCTTTCGGAAAACATGTTTATATAGGGCAAGCTGCGTACAGAGCCACAGAGAGACGCCAGGGATGGATGAACTGGTCTCAGATACCTGATCAGATCCGCTATCTACGCAATAACAACAGAATACAGGGAAGCGTTTACTTTAGTTCTAAATCTCTTACCGGAAATTATGCCGGGCTGCAAGATTCCTTGCGACAGAATTTTTATCGCAACCCTTCTCTTCCACCTCAGATGCTGTGGCGTGATGACACTCCTCCCCAGGCACCCATCAATTTAATCGCAATGGCTTCTGCCAATGACAAGATATTGCTTAACTGGAATGAACCCTTGATGTCGAGAGACGGAGAAAAAGCATACGGTTACGTAGTTTACCGTTTCAGCAATTCCGAAACTATAGATATTCAAAACCCCGAAAAAATCGTCAGTATCAGTTACCAGAACAAAACGACATTTGTAGATTCACACAACGTCCCGGGAACCTACCTATATGTGGTGACTGCCCTTGACCGGTTAAAAAACGAGAGTCTACCCTCAAATAACGCGATAGTGTCCATCGGTGAACATAATTAACAAGTTATGAATCCTGTTATCCAAAAACTTCTTACCGCAGCAAATAAGCCAGCACGAACCATTATAGGTTTAATGTCCGGTACCTCTATGGACGGGCTGGATGTAGCCTTAACGAAGATAAAAGGATATGGTAGTGACACCTCTGTTGAAGTCCTTAATTTCAAAACTGTCCCATACGAACGCGGATACCAGGAAGAACTTCAAGCTATCTTTTGCAAAGAAACCGTCAATCTGCAACGACTCACCCTCCTTAATGCAATCACAGCTAAGGTCCACGCAGATATAGTTCTCGGTTGCTTAAAGAAGTGGAATATTCCGGTTGAAGAAATAGACTGTATTGCAAGCCATGGTCAAACCATCTACCATGCCCCCAAAAGCCTGCATGGGTTGGCTAATTACCCCAACGCTACTTTACAGATCGGTGATGGGGATCATCTTGCCGTGAGCACAGGGATAACAACGATAAGCGACTTCCGCCAAAAGCATGTCGCCGCCGGGGGAGAAGGCGCTCCTCTTGCCTTATATGGTGATCAAATCTTGTTCACATCCAAAAACGAAAACCGGATTTTGCTTAATATCGGAGGCATTTCCAACTTTACATATTTGCCTGCACTTGAAACCTCACATTCTATCGTCTGTACAGACTGCGGCCCCGGCAACACCCTTTCCGACCTTCTGGTTAAAGAATATTACTCCCAGCCCTTTGATAAGGGCGGCGATATTGCCCTCGGCGGGAAGGTTAATTTCATTCTCCTGAACACCATGCTTGAACACCCCTTCTTTACAAGAATGCTGCCTAAGACAACCGGACAGGAGCTTTTCAACAGGAAGTTTGTTGACAAGGCTCTTGAAAAAGCAGACATAAGAGATATCAAGCCTAATGATCTGATAACGACAGTTGCAGAACTAACAGCCTCATCAATTGCAACATGTATCAAAGAGGCAACTAGTGGCGAACCTTTCAAATGCTACATAAGCGGAGGAGGCAATCATAACAAGTACCTGATAAAAAGCCTGGAGAGAAAAATCTATCCTAACATAATCAGCAATACTGAAGATTTAGGAATTAACGCAGATGCGAAGGAATCCGTCTTGTTTGCCTTACTAGCAAACGAAACAATCTGTGGATCAGCCATTAGTAGTGGAGGAGCTCCCAGAGTGATGATGGGAAAAATCTCACTTCCTTACTAACCCCTAATGACTCAACGACAAATTATCAGACCTGCCATTGTGGAAACAGACAGGTCTGATAAGGTTGGCTTAAAGTATCTTGAATCCAAGACTTAACTGCCATAAATTTTGTTTTTTAAGCACATCATTGTCACTTACATCGGTCAGCCCAGCTTCATATCTTAGATCGATTGTAACACTTGATATATCCACTCCAGCTCCAAACTGTGCGCCCCAGTTCTGATCCTTATAGCTGTCACTCCGGTAAGCAGCAAGAACATCATTACCGGACAGATCCTTGTTCAGTACAAAAGACACAACAGGTCCAGCCATAAAACGAACATTCACGGGTCCTAATCCTACTTTTGTTCCCAGCAACACAGGCACATCAAGGGTGGTGAATCTAACTTTTCCCTCAGCATCTACACTGGTGCCGTCGCTATTAGACTTAAACTCTCCCCCCTTACCAGCAAGGTAAGCTTCAGGCTGCACATAAAAACCGGCAACGCCCACACGTGCCCATGCACCTGCCTGGTAACCAAGGCGATTTTCATCGCTCGCAAAGTTCGACTCTAGCTTCGCAAAGTTCAGCCCGGCCTTCAAACCAAGGTTAAAAGACGGCAACTGGGCGAAAGCATTGCCCCCCAGTCCCATCAGCACGATTCCAAATAATAAAATCTTTTTCATAATCGTATTCTTACAGTTTTAATTTTAGATAACAATCAGCATCATATATAGTTGCCAAATGTACGAGTCATTCGCTTTTTTTTAACACGTAATATTTCATAATTTTACAGCAAAGAAAATCATGGCGGAAATCAATATTAGTACAGCAGACTGGGAGAGACTTAAACTAAAGGTCAGAAGAAAATACAGGGAACTATCCGAAGAAGATCTTGCGTATCAGGTCGGCGAAGAAGAACAGTTGATCCAAAGGTTAATGACAAGGCTAAAAAGAAACCGGGAATACGTAGTCTTTACACTAAAGAAAGGCCTTGTCAATATCGACAACAACCGACTGTAACTCCAACGCGCCAAATATTCCAATAAAGACATAAATCTCATCTTCAAATGGTATATTTATAATCCTGCACTTTCATCTATCTTTCATGTGCAATAAGAATGGATTATGTTGAGCTTGAAGAAACATTTAACGACACTTAGAATCTCCGCATTTACCGGAATAGCATTACTTTCTCTTGCCTTCAGCGATGACTATTTCGAAGCGTCTAAGAATCTCGAGATATTTAACTCCCTTTATAAGGAGATCAATATCAACTACGTAGATGATATTAATTCTTCCGAGATGATTGAGACGGGCATTGAAGCCATGCTTCAGAGCATGGATCCCTACACGGAATACGTCCCCGAATCGAATATGGAAGACTACCGCATGAGGTATGTAAGCACACAATATGGCGGTATCGGCACAAGCATCTATCAGCGAAACGGCAAGTTCCTTGTAGCAGAAGCGTTCGAGGGTTTTCCCGCACAAAAAAGTGACCTCCGCGCAGGAGACGAAATTACCGCGATCAATGACCTCCCTCTAAAAGGGAAACCCTATGAATCCGTAAGCTCTATGCTGAAGGGGCCAAGAGGCACTAGCTTAAAGCTCACTGTCCTGAGATCCGGTGAGAAAGAACCACTGCAAAAGAAGCTTGTCAGAGATGAAATAACCCAGCCAAATGTTAGCTACTCCGGATTAATCAACAATAATATTGGCTATATCAAATTAGACAAGTTCCTTGAGAAGTCCGCTTCCGAAGTAGAGACTGCTTTAATCGCTATATTAAAACAAAAACCCGAAGGGCTTATCCTTGACCTCCGTTCCAATGGCGGCGGCATCCTGCAGGAAGCTGTAAAAATTGTCAATTTTTTTGTTGAGCCGAATACCATTGTAGTCACACAAAAAGGAAAAACGAAGGAAAAGTCATTCACCTACAAGACCTACACCAAACCGCTTGCTCCAAAAATACCTCTTGCTATTCTCGTAAACGGCCGCTCTGCTTCCGCATCTGAAATCGTCGCCGGAGCTCTGCAAGATCTCGACCGGGCAGTTATCATAGGTCAGCGGAGCTACGGAAAGGGCCTCGTTCAACAAAGCTTTAATCTGCCCTACAACAGCTTGGTGAAGGTAACTGTAGCCAAATATTATACACCTTCCGGCAGATGCATTCAGTCACTCGACTATACACACAAAAAGGAAAATGGCCAGGTAGTCAAAGTAGCCGACTCCCTGATAAATGCATATCAAACCAAAGGCGGACGTACCGTTTACGATGGCAGCGGAATTTATCCTGACAGGTTGGTCACACCTCTAAAATACAGCCCCATAGCATTAACGCTGCTTACAAAACGTTTTATATTTGACTATGCTACTCTTTTCCGAAATACTCATTCTGAAATTCCTAAACCGGGTATTTTTGCACTGAGTGATGAAGAGTACGACAAGTTCGTCAGCTATATGTCCGACAAAGATTACAACTATCTTACTAAAACGGAAAAACTGCTGGATGACCTAAAAATAGAAGCAGAGAAAGAAAAGAAAATATCAGAGATACAACGCGAATACAATGCCTTGAAAACGAAAGTATCCTTCAGCAAGAAAAATGATTTAGCGCAATTCAAACCTGAGATTAAACTTCTGCTTGAAAACGAAATTATCTCACGTTATTACTTCCAGAACGGGCGTACCGAAAATAGCTTTAATTCAGATAAAGATATACAGTCCGCTAAAGAGGTTCTTTCAAACAAAACCATGTTTACGTCAATTCTTAAAGGAAATGGCACTTACGGCTCCATCGGAAAGCCCGTTCACGACTTCACTGCAAGCGTATCAGAAGATTAAGTAACAAACATGAATATAGAAGACTATCGCGAATTTTGCCTGAGCCTTAAGGGTGCTTCTGAAAGCTTCCCGTTTGGCGACGACACCCTTGTTATAAAAGTAAAAGACAAGGTGTTTTCGTTAGCATCTCTGGAGCCCTTCTCTTTCAACGTAAAATGTGATCCCGAAAAAGCCATTGAACTTAGGGAGTCATACCCGGACGTCCTTCCGGGATACCATATGAACAAACGACACTGGAATACAATAAAGATCAGCGGTGCCGTATCAGACGACAAGCTCAAGCAGTGGATCCGCGATTCCTATGATCTCGTCGTTGCAAGCTTGCCCAAAAAACTGCGGTTGGATTTATGATAGCCTGGCAACTAAACCTTCCTGAAGGTTCTTTGTTAAATTAACATGAAAAAAACAACACCTGAAATAGCCCTCGCAGCCATTCTTCTCGGCTCTGCTGCCCTGGTCATACGTAAGCTACTGCAAAAACCCCTTGATACTGTGCCTCATGTTGAACTCGAAAAATACCTTGGTAAGTGGTATGAGATTGCCTCTTTCCCACAAAGGTTCCAAAAGGGCTGCACTTATACATCTGCTCATTATACGCTGAATTCAGATAATACAATATCAGTTAAAAACGCCTGCATAGCAAACGGTGAAGAAAAAATCGCGACGGGCACAGCAAAAGTCACTGATAAAAAGACCAACGCAAAGTTAAATGTCCAGTTCCAATGGCCATTCAAAGGAAAATATTGGATTCTTGAGCTCGCCCCTGATTATAGCTACGCAATGGTTGGACATCCCAACCGTAAATACCTTTGGATATTAAGCCGTAAGCCCTGGATGGAAATGGACGTATATAAGAAACTTCTTATGTCTGCAGACCGGAAGGGATTCGACATCTCGAAACTCCGGATTACGCCCCAGAAATCAACTGACTGATTTCCCAAATGGCAAACTTCATGTATATTTAGCTGCATGACGCTTCAACACAGCTTTACAAAACATATAAAATTTACCGGTAGACTATTCGTCTTCTTCACAGCATTTATTCTTACATCCTGTGGTAGAAACGATAAAAAAGATGAGCGGCCTTCCTTTAAACCCGTGCTGGGGATGCAGTTTGTCGAAGTCCGCAGGGCATTCGACAACGGCCTTGCTTTCAACGAGTATGGCTTTCAGCAAGAACCGGCTTGGAAGCTATATTTCTTGTCAGAGGACTCAGTAATGATCTACAGTCCCTTTGAAAAGAAGTACTACCACTACCCCATCTACCATGATCACGACTCCGTATTCAATATCGCAAGAGAATGGCTGCGCCTGAAGCAACTGACCAAAGATAGCCTGACGTTCCAACTTCTATCTGTAGATAGAAAAGAAGTCTCCAGGGAGAGGTCCAATGTCACAATGAAATTCTACTCACACCGGTACCTTACAGAAGTACTTAAAAAAGATCCTGTGCTACTAAGAAGGCCAAACCGTCATGATACCCTGTTTATAAAGTCTCTTGTCTCCAGAGCCAACAGAAACCCGGCAAATCCTGACAGCGCTTTTGCGGCCCGGCAACCTGTGCAACTCATAAGTACAATAAAAGAGATAGAAGTAACCAAAGAAGGTCTGCAATACGACCCTCATAATCTACTAAATATAAGTTCTGCAGATACATACCTGAAGCCCGAGTATTCTATTAACATTAAGAAGGCTTATAAAGACTTTTCTCATACCTTCACCGCCCTGGTAGATCAGCATGGAAAGTTGCAGGTCGACACATTCTGGACGAGTCCTGAGTTTACTGCCTCTCGCCGTAAAGTCCTGGAAGGAATAGTCGACGTCTATCTGCAACGTTTTCTCAAGGTCGTTCCCGGACAGACGCTGGGATTTCCACATACCAGTCAAATCACACTGTACGTCAAGGGAAAAAGCGACTTTTAAAGCACAATTGTATCATAATCAGGACAATTGAAATGTTAAATTTGGAAAAATAGGACACTTATCACTTGCGGCTTTGGATAATTTAACTAGATTTGCAATGCTCGTGTCAGATCTTATGACACAAGAGGGCGTTTAAAAGTACTGTTGTTTAACTTTAAACGAAGTTTAAATGGGGAAAAAAATGATTATAGCGATGTTAATCGCTATTATGTACGTGTCTAATACCCAGGCGCAAACTAAAAAAACTGTAGAGGATCCTGACAATCTTGCCAAGGATTACTTTTCCCAGATCATGGGAATCGCTGTATCAGCTACATCAAACGTAAAGCTTTACCAATTTGTTTATGACTGGATTGGAACTCCCTACCGCTTAGGTGGAGATACCAAAAGAGGAATTGACTGTTCAGGTTTCGCTTATCAGCTGTACGATAAAGTGTTCAATACAGTTATCGGAAACAATTCCAGAAACATCTTTACCATGGTTAACCCTGTAAGTAAAGATGACCTTAAAGAAGGTGATCTGGTATTCTTTAAGATAAAAAGCCGCGGAATTTCACACGTAGGCGTTTATCTTGGAGACGACAAATTTGCTCATGCTTCATCAAGCAGGGGTGTTACCATCAGTAATCTTAACGAATCCTACTGGAAACGCTACTATTACAAAGGTGGAAGACTTATCGAGTCTCTTAACGAACAATTGTAAATTGTTCCAAAAGCGAGGGTTGATATGAAAGCATAAGAGGCTGTTCATATCAACCCTTTTTACATTTTAGCCACGTCACTTGTATTCCTAACCAGTCCTATACCAGTAAAGAAAAATATAAGTCCAAGGATCCCATAGACAATTAGTTCCCTTGGCGAGCCCGACTGCTGAACAAAACCGACAGCAGCATATATCAGTCCTACAATACCTAGTATCGTTAATATCGTACCAAAAGTTCTCTTTAAGTTCATAGTGTATATGTTTGCCTTACAGCATGCAAATACACTGCCACTATTTTCCTTTCGAATACCTTAAACTCATCTTCGCTACCCTTTCCTCCAAGGTTTCAGTAGTCAGCTTTTCCCTTAACCTATCCACCATAATTGGAAAAGCAAAAGGCGTAGGTTTCTTACTCTCTGTAATAATCACCTTCAGTTTTTGCAGTCTGCTTAAAGCCTCCCTGAGCCTGAACTCCTCCAGCTGAAACTGTAATGCTTCATTATAAGCCTGCCGTACCAGAACGTTGTCCGGTTCATATTCATTAAAGACGTCGAAAAGAAGCGATGTCGAAGCTTGGAGATGCCGGTTTTTCATCGTCTTCCCCGGATAGCCCGTAAAAACCAGACCTGCAATATGTGCGATATCCCTGAAGCGTCTTCTGGCCATCTCGTTTGCGTTCAGACTATTCTGTATATCGTCGAGCAGGTTTTCAGATGAAAATAAATCTGCTTCGATGGCCTCCTCCAAAGGTATCGGATCCGCCGACAACAACTCAAACCCATAATCGTTCATAGCAATCGAAAAGCTAGCCTTTCTTACCTTCGCAATACGATAGGCAAACAGAGACGCCATCCCCTCATGTACCAGCCGGCCTTCAAAGGGATAAAAGAAGAGATGATAACCATCGTGAGAGTCAAACCGCTCAATCAAAAATTCATCACTTGTCGGCAGATGAGAAAGCTGAGCCTGCATATCAAATAAAGGCCTCAGCGTCTTGATTTCAATATCCGTCTCGATATGATGCGCTACATCGTCCAGTTTGCTCCTGAACATCGCGGAGAGCTGGGAAGACAAAGGTATCCGCCCTCCCATCCAGCTCGGAATCCGGCCATTGCTTTTCGGCGATTTCTTAACGAACGCCGTCATGTCCTTTATCTTAACCAGCTCTAAACTCCTCCCGGCAAACCAAAAATTATCACCCACCTTCATTCTGGCAACAAAATCTTCTTCTATAGACCCCAAATAACCTCCCGAAAGGAACTTGATGCGCATGCTTACATCACTTACAATCGTTCCCATCGTGAGCCTGTGCCGCATGGCAACCCGCTTACTCTTCACTTTATACAGTCCCTCCTCTATTTCCACCTTGAGGTACTCATCATACTGCGACAAAGTCTTACCACCAAGCGTAATAAAATTCAGAATTTGCCCGTACTCTTCTTCCCTCAGATCAGCGTAGGCATAGGTATCTTTCAACTCATGGAAGATCTGGTCAGCCCTGAACCCATCAGAAACAGCTAAAGTAACCAGATACTGCATCAGCACATCCATCGCCAGAACAATCGGATCCCTGCTTTCAAATATTCTGTGCTCGATCGCCCCTTTTATTGCCGCACCCTCGAGCAGCTCCAGAGAATGTGTAGGCACAAACCACGCCTTTGAAGTCGCCCCCGGATGATGACCGCTCCTCCCGGCACGCTGCATAAAGCGCGCTACTCCTTTCGGGCTTCCGATCTGGACCACTGAATCCACCGGCCGAAAGTCGACGCCTAGATCCAGACTGGAGGTACACACCACAAGTTTTAACATCTCATTATGCAGCGCAGTCTCCACCCATGAGCGAAGCTCATTATCCAGAGAGCCGTGATGCATAGCCATAATACCCGCATACTCAGGATAGCGGTCTAAAATAGCATGGTACCATATTTCAGACTGGGAGCGTGTATTCGTGAAGATCAGCGTCGTCTTACTCTCCGCTACGATATCCATCACCTTTGGAAGAAGCTTGATTCCCAGGTGACCTGCCCATGAAAACTGTTCGATATCATCAGGGATGATCGACTGAATCTCGATTTTCTTATCCAGATCTGCCCTTACAAGACGAATTGCTGAACGATCAGCAACATTCCCCAAAAGCACATCAGCTCCCTGCTCCAGATTACCTATAGTAGCACTGATCCCCCATATCCTTAAATTTGCCGACGTAGCCTTCTTAATACCCTTCAGGCGAGAAAGCCCAAGCTCAAGCTGCACACCCCGTTTCGTGCCCAGCAGCTCATGCCACTCATCCGCTATCACAGCCTGTAAATTTTCAAAAAGCTTCGGATAATCCTTCTGCGAAAGCATCAAATGCAAGCTTTCCGGCGTAGTAAGCAATACCTCAGGCTGCCTGCGCTTCAAGGCCTGCTTTTCTTTAGCTGATGTATCTCCGGTACGGCTACCAATTGACCAGGGAATCTCCAGGTCATCTACCACTGTTTGCATGGCCTTACGAATGTCATTTGTCAAAGCCCTTAAAGGCGTTATCCAAAGCATCATCAGCCCATTATTTCGCTTATCTTTATAGGTATTAGGGTAGCGGTTTATATAGTCGGCAACAATAGGCAGGAATAAGGCGAAAGTCTTTCCACTCCCCGTAGGAGCGTTTAACAAACCCGAGGAACCCGATAGATAAGCAGTTTGCATCTCTTTCTGAAATGCAAACTGCTTCCATCCTTTCATTTTAAACCATGCGGAGATCGCCTTTTCACCAGCAGTCATACTTTCTTTATAAATACATTAACGCTTCTAAGCGAGCATAGCCTTCAAGGCTTCAATATGGTCAGCCTCCTCGATTTTTTTATCATGCCGCCAGCGTAATATACGCGGAAAACGCAGCGCTACTCCCGACTTGTGCCGGGATGACGCATTTATGGCCTCAAAGCCTATTTCGAATACAAGCCCCGGCTTTACGGTTCTTACCGGACCGAACTTTTCCAATGTATTTCTTTTTACATAATGATCAACCTGATTGATTTCCTTATCTGTCAGTCCCGAATAAGCCTTGGCAACAGGTACCAGCTTGTCTCCGTCCCAAACAGCAAACGTATAATCCGTGTACAGATCGGCCCGCCTTCCATGTCCTTTTTGCGCATAAACCATCACCGCATCAACTGTCAATGGGTCAACCTTCCATTTCCACCAATCGCCACGCTTTCGCCCGGTCTGATAAACCGATTCGTTCCGCTTCAACATAAACCCCTCAGCAACATGCTCCCTCGCCTTCAGGCGAAGGTCATATAGATGTTGCCATGAATTAAAACAAACCACCTCCGATATTTTAAAAATATCCTGATGACCGCTCTCCGCATAGATCCTCTCCACAATGGAACGTCTGTACCTAAGCGACATGGAGCGGATGTCGTCACCTTCAAACTCCAGGCAATCGTATGCAATAAAAGCCATCGGACTGTCCGCCATAATCTTCTTTGTCAGATTTTTCCTTCCAATTCTGGTCTGCAGCACATTAAAAGGCAGAGGACAATTGCCACTGAAGCAGATTGCTTCCCCGTCCAACACAGTGCCATCCGGCAGTTCCGAAATAAAGCGATGAAGCTCAGGAAACTTGTCAGTCACCAGATCCTCTCCTCTGCTCCAGATGAAGATCTGTCCATTCCTGGAAATAACCTGTGCCCTGATTCCATCCCACTTCCACTCTGCCTGCCACTGGTCCGGACTCCCCAGCGCAGTCTCCATATCCTCAGCAGACTTTACCTGGTCAGACGTCTCCTGAATGGGGTAAGCCAAACAAAACGGGTAAGGCCTCGAGATATCCTCAGACGCATCCTGCTCCTGCATCAGGTCGTAGAAACTGAACGTTGCGGGATTCCAGTTTCCCATTATTCTATGCGTTAGCACAGATGGCTCCAGTCCCGATAGCTCAGCCAGTGCCTTCACAATCAGACTATGGGATACTCCCACGCGGAAGCTACCCGTAAGAATCTTATTAAAAACGAAACGCTCCTGCCGATCCATACTATCCCAGGCATCCAGCAGCCAACCCTTCTTCTCGCTTTCTTCAAGCGATGAAAGACTATTGATCTCATTGATCCACTCCGTAAGCGATTTATTCTGAGACCTGGCAGGCTCAGGCAGCAACAAGGCAATGGTTTCGCCCAGATCACCCACAACCTGGTAAGACTCCTCAAAAAGCCAAACCGGAATATGAGCGAGTTCCATCGCCCAGATTTTGATGAGTGTCGAATTTATCTGCCGCCTGGGCTTCCTGCCTGTAAAAAGAGCAAGAGTACTGATTTTGTCTGCGTCAGACACAAACATAAAATAGTCTTTGAGTATCCTGATCTTTTCAGAAGTTTTATTCGTCTCATCAAGATCCGAAAATAGCTTTGCAAACTCCTTCATACCGCCGCCTCCGCTTTGGTTTCCCCCGCTTCATCGTCCTCAACACCATAATGAGTTTCCGCCTCAAACGCGTCGTATCCGAGCTCTCGCAGATATCGTGAGAAGGATGCCGTCGAGCCATGAGTCAGACAAACAGACTCACATTCCGTTGCGCTAATAGCCTCAATCAAACCTTCCCAATCGGCATGATCAGACAATACGAACCCCCTGTCGGCAGCCCTCCTCCGCTTCGCTCCTCTTATAGCCATCCAGCCCGAGCAATATCCCAAAGACACAGAAGGAAATTTCCGCATCCAGGGAGACCCTACTGCTGAGGGCGGACAAATTACTATTCCACCCCTGGCTTGCTCCCTCTTGAAGTCCCCGGTTATCCGCTCTGCCCCGGGCAGGCGTATTCCATTACGCTCCAGAGCCTCATTAGTATTTGCAATCACACCGTGCAGATAAATGTTCCCGATCGAAAGATCCAGCCCCTGCATGATCCGCTGGGCTTTCCCAAGTGAATAACCGGCCAATACAGTCGTTCGTTCCTCCTCAGCGTTGAGCTTCCACCATTGGTTAATATCACTGAAAATTTCGTTCTGAGGCCTCCATTTATAAACCGGCATACCAAATGTGCATTCTGAAATAAAAGTATGGCATTTCACAGGTTCAAAAGGTGCTGATAAGCCATCATCCTCCAGCTTGTAGTCACCGGAGGCAACCCACACTTCCCCCTTATATTCTACCCTCACTTGTGCTGACCCAACGATGTGGCCCGCAGGATAAAAGCTGACCTTAACCCCATTGATCGTCGTACTCTCTCCATATTCCATCGTCTCAAGAGATATATCTCCTAACCGATAATACATCACCTCCCTAGACAGATGATGAGCAAGATAATGTTTATGCCCCCAGCTCGCATGATCAGAATGCGCATGCGTAATTACTGCCTGATCAACCGGTTTCCAGGGATCGATGTAGAAATCCCCTGCCGTGCAGTATATACCCTTATCATTAAACTGGAGAAGTGCTTGAGCCATGCATGAATAACCAACAGTAGCCGCAGATAGTTTTAAACGCAAAAGAGGCCAGTTTTCAGGAAGAAACTGGCCTCTTTCAAAACGCTAAGTTCTTCTAATACACCATGGTAAACTGCCCCGCCTGGTTAAGACGGATAAAGTCTGCCATCGTTTTCAAGCTCTCGTCCTGAATAAAGTCATAATCATCTGCCTTCTTTACCTCTCCTTTTTTAAGTGGAGGAAGTCCTTTCAGAGCACGACGCTGATTGTCTCTCGCCAGATTCCTTGCCTCCTGCACTTCACGCTCTTTTTTAAGCTTAGCCTCGTTAAGCGTTACTTCATTTTCAGACTCTCTTTTTCTGAACTCAACAATATCTTCTAAGAGGTATTTATATTCTGTAGACTCCTTCATCCTGCCTTCATGAAGTTTAATCAGTTGAGACTTTATCGGAGTAAGATCCGCAACGCGGGTGTAGGTTGCCGGACTGATCGAATCAAATGGCAAGGCAGAAGGTTCTGAACTTTCTCCATACTTGTCAGCAGAGAATATCATAGGGAATTGAATATCCGGAATCACTCCCTTATGCTGTGTACTACTTCCGTTGATCCGGTAGAACTTGGCGATAGTCAGATTAATCTGTCCAAATCTTGGTCCCTGAGTCGTAGTGGTGGTTTTACCTGTCTTGTCCGTCGTCTTAATTTTGTTCAAAAACTCATCCACCGTACTGATATAACGTGATAGATCAAGCGCAGACTGCACAGTTCCCTTTCCATAAGTCTGGGTACCCATTACTATCCCTCGGTTATAGTCCTGAATAGCTGCAGCAAAGATCTCGGATGCTGATGCGCTGAACCGGTCTACCATTACGCCGAGCGGACCTGTCCACGAAATAGAAGGATCGTCGTCGTCACTAACCTCCGTACTACGCGGATTACGAACCTGAACTACCGGGCCACTTTTAATGAATAATCCTGTCAGCTCGATAGCTTCCATGAGAGAGCCTCCGCCATTCGTTCTCAAGTCAATTACAATTCCGTCAACCTTATCACGCTTCAAGGTGTCTAAAATGCGTCTGACATCCCTTGTGGTACTTTTGTAATTCGGATCGCCGGCCTGGTAATCTTTAAAATTCATATAAAACGCAGGCACTTCAATAACGCCTATCTTGTAAGACTTTCCACCTTCAGTAATAGTCTTTATGGTCTTCTTAGCCGACTGATCCTCCATAACAACCTTGTCGCGCACCAATGTCACAATTTTCGGCTGCGAAGAGATCTCTTGACCAGCAGGAATGATTTTCAGACGAACAACAGTTCCCCTCGGTCCTTTAATTTTCGATACCGAATTATCAAGCCTCCAGCCACGAACATCTTCAAACTCGCCATCTTTTCCCTGCGCTACACCAATAATCTTATCGTTTACCTGTAAGGTCTTAGCCTTGAACGCAGGTCCACCGGGTACAATCGCAGCAATCTTGATAACCTCATTTTCCAGCTGTAAACTAGCTCCTATCCCTTCAAAGGTCCTCGACATCTCCTCGTTGAAAGCCTGTGCACGCTGCGGAATAAAATAATTCGTGTGAGGATCTATAGTTTCCGTAAATGAGTTCATGATCACTTGGAAAGCGTCCTCGTTATTCAGCTTCTGAGTTTGAGATAACAGGTTCTTATACCTGGTCTTCAATGTTTCCTTATTCTTCACTTCATCTCCACCGGATAATTTCAGATTGAGCAGATCTGATTTAACCCTTTTCTGCCATAGTACGTTCGAAGATTCAATAGATTCAAGCCACGGTAACTTCTCCCGGTTATAAGTAAACGTTTCATTTTTTGTGAAATCAAAAGGCTTATCCACCTGGGTAGCTGAATATTTCAATCTATCCGCATATCGAGCCTGAAACACATTGAAAATATGAAAGAAAGCCGTAAGATCACCGGCACGAAGGTCATCATCAAATGTCAGACGATACTTCTCAAACGACTTAATGTCAGATGCAAGCAGATAACTTCTACCCTGATCCAGCTGATTGATATATTTATCAAGGATTTTTGATGATAAAGAATCATCCACCTTCACCTTTTTATAATGGGCTCCCTCAATAATTTTAACCAACTCCCGAGCTACCAAACTTTGAGAAGGATCAGGCTTTAGATTAGCAGAGCCTTCAACATCTGTCACCACACGAGGCTCGGCAGCACAGGCTATAAAAGCGAGGATGAACAAAGCCAGGAATATTTTTTTTAGCATTTCTTTAAGAGATTTAAAATCCATTTCTTATAACCTATCTGCGAATTCTATACCAGTTTACGAGTATAAACAAAAAAGAGGCAGTAATCTACCGCCTCTTTAACATAACAATATCAAAAATAGTATTATTTGTTTCTTAGAATATAATAATATTACAAACCAAAGTCAAAATGGCCTATAAAACCATACCCTTGACCAGCTTCTCATGAAGCCGTGTGTACTCATCAAGCGCAGAGCCTGCAGCTGAATAATTTCCCATCATATTGTAGGTTTCGCCCATATCGCCCTTGATCTCAACCAGCTTAACCATGTACTGGTTCTGAATCGCCAGAGATTCCGCTTTCTTATAGTCAACCAGTGCGTCTTCATGATCCTCCAGCGCATTTTTTACCTCTGCAATATGGATCAAACTACCTATCAAAGCCTGCTTATCATTCAGTTTCTCTGCTAAATTAGTCGTTTGAATACAAAACCATTTCGCTTCAGAGTAACGCTTCTGATTATAGTACAGTCCCGAAAGCCCCTGGAAACATTTCATGCGACCTGCTTTATTCCCCATACGGGTAAATAGAGGCAGCGCCTTCTTAATGATATAGTATTCCGCATCATCATGCTTGTTGATTGACAACTTATTCTCAGCTAGCTGAAGATAGGTTTCCGCCACTGCATGATTTTTATTCATCGATATATATAACTGGATAACACTTTCATTCTGAATAATCGCTTTCTGGTATTCTCCGGATAACCGGTAAAGTGCAGCAAGATTAGACGCAATAGCAACCATACCCGGCTTGTCATTTAAGTTTTCTTTTAACCTGTAAGCCTCATTAAAATAGTAGATAGCCTGGGAAATATTTCCCTTCTTACCATAATGTACGCCGTAAGTGTTCAAAATCAAAGCCTGGCTGCGCTGATCATTCATCTGCTTGTAATCTTCCAGCAAGATTTTCAGCGTAGGCAGTATGCTTTCGTTAGGCTCCTGCGATATTTCAGTCTGGTTAAGCAACGAATGAAGCATCAGCACATTGTTATACTTTACCAGATCCGCAGCTTCCTTATTCTTTTTAAGCAGCCGCTTACCGATAACCTGTTTATACAGCAGTGCAGAATCAACAGGTGGCGATGCATCAAAATACACCGGTCCAACCAACTTTGCATGATTATTTATCAAGGAATCCTTTTCTGCCGCCCGCACTATACCATTTGCAATCAGCATTACTGCCACTGCACCCATTATTAGTTTTTTCCCCATATATTTTCTTGAACTCGTTGCAAAGATAGAGATATAACTAATTAGATTACAAGTTATTGCCTTATTCTTTTTTTCTTTTCAAAAGAAATGCACCAAGTAAGAACAGAAAAAAGATAGCAGTGGCTATCTCAAGTGTATAGTTTTTTCGAATTATCGGCTTTTCTTCAGCAATCGCTACAGGAGCAACAGGCTCATTAGGTACTACCTGAGCCATATGCGCTGATTCAGTCTGCGAGGTCATCATACGACTAACAGAATCTGTCAGCTTTACAGAGCCCCGCTCTGAAGTTTTCGCCGCAACTTTATTTCCGGTCCGGGAATAGTAATTTGCATATCCTTCCTTCACATCAGCCAGCAGATTCAGGTTATTGAGCTTGGCAGCTATGGCACTCGCTTCCTTCAGATCTCTTGCAGCCAGCGAATAATCCTTGATAGCCACCTTCACCTTGGAGAGATTTACCAGAGATACAACAATTCCTTTCTCATCGTTTAAATTACGCGCCAGGGTATTTGCCTGAATAAAGAACCATTTAGCCTCCGAATGCCGCTTCTGTTCCAGGTAAATATGCCCCAGCACATCGAAACAATTCACTCTCCCTACCATATTGTCAGCGGACCGGTAAAGCCCCAGTGCTTTTCTCAGGATGAGACTTTCCGCCTGCTTATATTTCTTTTGCACCCTGCGGATTTCGGCTAGCTTTACATAGGCGTCTGCAAGCGTACTCTTGTCGTTAGGTACATCATACTTGTTTGTAATGATCGTATTCAGATAACCGGACGCCTTCTTAACCTCTTGTCTCTTCATCAGCACTCCCGCAAGGATGTTTGCCGTTTTCGCAGCTTCAGCGAATTTCTGTTGAGTCTCCTGAACCTGTAATAGCAAGGTATAGTACTTTTCGGCGTCTGCTAGCGCGTTATTTGCTTTATAAAACGCGGCCATCCTGGCGATAGCATCCTCACGCTTATCACTATCTCCTGCCTTATGGAAGAGCATCTCGGCAGTCAGCAGTTCGGAAAAAGCCTTCTTACTCCAGCCCTCCTTAAACATTATTTCGCTTAGCTCAATCCTCAGATCTCCTTCCTCCACCAGCTGCGTATTATGGTTCAAAGTAGCTATTGTCACCCGTATAGCTTTTATCTTCGCCTGCGGATCATTAGGAGACGCTACATCAGGGACAACCAATTCAATCGAGTCCATAATAACCTGACCGAATGACAAGGAAGGATTGAGAAGAAACAAGGCGATTGCCAGATACAGAACTTTCATGAAAAGATTTAATCTCTCCGTATAAACCATGTACAGGTCAGAAAGTTTCAACAACCGAAGAAAAGGCTGCCCAAACCATATATGGATGAGAATCCAGGTGATATATTTCACCCTTAGCAGATATTCCGATGATGCCGGCGAAACCATCAAAAGGCTTAAGCTCCCCAAGCGTTTTGTCGGCTGCCTCCCGGAGCGAGAAGCCGTCTGTAACACGGGTGACGATCTTTGCCGCAACAGCACCACTGACAATATCTTCTCCTACACCTGTACAGGATACCGCAGCAAATGCATTCGCATAATTTCCTGCTACTGTCGCCGAATCACTGACCCGCCCCGGCATCTCGAAGCCTTTACCCCCGGTTGAAGTTGCTGCCGCCAGGTGCCCCTTCGAATCGAGCGCAACACATCCTACCGTTCCTGTTCTGGCGGCTGCTGCACTTTTATCTTCAAACTCCCTTCTTCGCTGAAACGTCTCGGGATTGTAATGTTCAACACTGAGTCCCCTCGCAAATGAAAGAGCTTCCGGCCCCCCTAATACGCTATCATCATAACGAAGTAAGCTCTGCGCTATATACACAGGATTGCGGACATCCTCAATATTAATAACACCTGCAAACTTACTCGTAGTGCCATCCATGATGGCCGCGCTCATCCGGATCTTCCCATCGCTCTGAATCTGAGACCCAGTACCCGCATTAAACAAATCACAATCTTCAAGTAAAGCCACTGTAAAAGCTACCGTTTCAACGGCGCTGTTGCTTTTTAAGTATGCATAAGACTTCTCTGCAATTTCTCTTAGCGCATTTTGCTTAGCTCTTTTCACCTCATCGTTTCTACCCGATTCACTGAAAAAACCGCCATGTATTATAACCTTTGGTTCCATTAGTCGTAATCTTTAGCTTTTAAGAATGTATCATCCTCTATTTTTATCGCCTTATTTATAGCCAGAGTATGCTTTTGAAGGTCGTACTTGTCGTAAATAGACATCACGTGTACCTTCAAATTATCGATGGAGACAGGAGAACCGATCTCCACATCATAGATGCTCGTCTCGTTAATGTAGCGGCCATCAACTAAGATTGTCAGTCCTGATCCGATTGCTTCCATTGAAGTCCCTCCGGTGATCAGCAAGCCGGCATCCTCGCCTAGCCCTATGCCCAGCATACCCGGATTACTGGCAACAGCATAAAACAATCGACCTATCCGGCCACGCTGAACAAAATGCGTATCGATGATCACATTATTCAATAAACCAAGACCTCCGGTGATCTGAACTTCTCCCTTCAATAACGCTTCTGAACTGCTTCCCCTGTAAATCATATTGGTAGACGCGGCAGCAGCACCCGCAGACGTACCAGCCACGAGAAAGTCATCCTCCTGATACCTTTTCTTCAAAATACGATGCAACTCCGTGCCTCCAAGAATAGCGCTTAACCTCAACTGATCCCCACCCGACAGCATTACAATGTCTGCTTTTTTAATTCGCTCAACTACGTCAGAAGACTTTGCCTCTTCCCGTGTCTTAATATTCAACACATTAACAGCCCCTACCTGTAATTGATTAAACGATTTGATATATTCGTTACCAACAATTTCCGGAATTTTAGAGGCAGTCGTGATAACCTCTACTATTGAATCTTCGCCTTTGGCCGATTCGGTTATCATCCTTTTCAAAATTCCACGTTCGAAAAACTTGATGTAATGAGGATGACTGATGTCTTCATTGTAGCTCAGTGAAGTTCCCAGATCCACCGCACCACCGATGATAACTAATTTACCTTTCGGGACCATACTTGATTGTTTTAGTGCACATTATTAAATATATCAAATATTAACCCTTTTAGTTTTTTAAACGGTCAAAAACCTTTAGGTTCATTTAAGAGTTACATGACCAAAATTAATTGTCTTATCGATGGAAATAAAGAGTGTTCAGGTGCTCAAAGGACCGAATATATGGTCAATTAGAAGAAAGAAACTAATTCAGATGCGCTTGGATTTGGAAGATCTTGAACAAAGACCAAGCAACACTCTTCCTGGTTTTAGGGAGCGTCTTGAACAGCTGCTCCCCAGTCTGTATGACCACCGTTGTTCCGAAGGTCATAAAGGGGGCTTTTTTGAAAGAGTCGAGAAAGGTACCTGGATGGGCCATATCATCGAACATATTGCCCTCGAAATTCAGACGCTTGCGGGTATGTTTGCCGGCTTTGGCCGCACCAGAAGCACCAATACGTCCGGAGTTTATAACGTAGTATTCTCCTATGTGGAAGAGCAGGTAGGCGTATATGCTGCAAAAGCAGCCGTAAGGATTGCTGAAGCGCTGATAGCCGCAACAGCATACGATCTAGAAAAAGACATCATGACTATGCGCAAACTGCGCGATGATGTCAGGTTCGGACCGAGCACAGGCTCGATCATCGACGAGGCAATCTCCCGAAATATCCCCTACCTCCGTCTGAATTCCGGCTCCCTCATACAGCTTGGTCACGGCAGGAACCAGATCCGTTTACGGGCAACCATCACCGACCATACAAGCAATATCGCCGTCGATATTGCCGGAAACAAGGAAGAAACCAAACGAATCTTAAATGAGCAAGCCATCCCTGTAGCTCAGGGAGTGACGATCGGCTCGCAGGATGGTCTTCAAAAAGCAGTCTCAGAACTTGGCTTCCCATTGGTATTTAAACCTCTTAACGGAAACCATGGTCGCGGGGCTACCATCAACGTTACAAACATGATTGATGCAGAGGCGGCCTTTGATCTCGCGCGCAAGATCTCTTCGAAAGTTATTGCGGAACGCTTCATTCAGGGACACGACTTCAGGATCCTGGTGATCGACTATAAAATGATCGCTGCCGCCATGCGAAAACCCGCCCATGTGATTGGTGACGGATTGAATACCATCCGGAATCTGATTGAAAAGGAGAACAGTGACCCCAGAAGAGGATATGGCCACGAAAACGTGCTGACTGAAATTAATATCGACCATGACACCGAATCTCTTTTGCAAAAAAGAGGTTATACACTTGACTCTATACCCGCCGACGGGGAAGTAGTCTATCTGAAATCAACGGCAAACCTGAGTACCGGAGGGACATCTGTAGATGTAACAGATCTTGTCCACCCACTTAATGTCTTCATGTGCGAACGTATTGCTAAAGTAGTCGGGCTTGATATCTGCGGCATTGACATCATGGCCGCTAACCTTTCGGAGCCATTAAAGGAGACAGGGGGCGTAGTTCTCGAAGTAAACGCCGCACCGGGATTTAGAATGCACCTTTCTCCATCAGAAGGAACGCCCAGGAACGTAGCTGCACCTGTGCTGGATATGCTCTACCCCGCAGGTAAATCATCACGCATCCCCATTATCGCAGTGACCGGAACAAACGGCAAAACGACCACAACCCGGCTCATATCACATATCATCAAAAATAGTGGTTACCGCGTTGGATACACAACTTCTGACGGGATCTATATACATGACTCACTTTTAAAGGAGGGTGATACTACCGGGCCCGCAAGTGCCGCCTTTGTATTACAAGACCCGACAGTCGAGTTTGCGGTCCTTGAAACTGCCAGAGGCGGTATCCTGCGGGCAGGACTCGGGTTCGACAATTGTGACATCGCTGTTCTGACTAATATACAGGAAGACCATCTTGGCGTCTCCGACATCAATACTCTGGCTGATCTTCAACGGGTAAAAAGCGTATTGATCGAATCTGTAAAGGCCGACGGCTGGGCGATTTTGAATGCTGATGATGAACATTGCCTTAAGATTGGCCAGAAGACAAACCATTGCAATGTGGCCTACTTCAGCACAGAAGCAGAAAACGAAACGATTGCCTCCCATTGTCAGAAAGGCGGAACTGCTGCCTTCGTGGAAAAGGGCTTTATTACGATCAAAAAAGGAGGCTGGAAGATTCCCCTTGTACGCGTCGACAACATACCCATCACCTATGGCGGAACAGTAATGTTCATGGTGCAAAATGCAATGGCCGCAGGCCTTGCAGCATACTCATGGGGATTTAAGGTGTCAGATATCCGCTCCGCTATGGAGAGCTTCCTTCCTTCCATCGAGCACACACCCGGCAGGATGAATCTTTTCGATTTCCAAAATTATAAGATACTGGTCGACTACGCCCATAATCCGGACGGCCTTCTCGGTATAAAACCGTTTATATTAAGTACTCCCGCCTCAATACGTACAGGTGTCATCTCCGGCACCGGAGATCGTCGCGATGATGATATTCGCAAAATGGGCAGTGTAGCAGCTGATATCTTCGACAAGATCGTAGTATGTCAGGAAAGATATCTCAGAGGGCGGACAGCTGATGAGATCACCAGATTACTTTTAGAAGGAATCAGGGAGAATAATCCCGATAAGCCCGTTACAGTCCTTCAAAACAGCGAAGAAGTATGGAATTTTATAATCGACAGCCCGCGAGTTGGCGAGTTAATTACTATAATCAGCAATACCGTTGCAAACGCCTACCGAAAGGTAAACGAACACCATCTAAACGTGCGGAAAGCGGAATTCAGGAAATCTTCGTAAAACAAAATGGCAATTGGAACCGTTATAGTAATGAGTCATTTACTGGCTTAATTGTGATAAGGTTTAGGTTGAAGCGTCAGGAAAAAAAACCTGACGCTTCTTTTTTTAATCATGTTTCCCCTTAACAAAGACACTGACAAATAGCCCGGCGAACAGCATCCCAACTATCGCTCCAACCAGCGCATAAACAAGTGACGATGTAGAAACCCATCCAGTCAATACACCAAAAATAATAGCCAGTATAAAATATATACCCGTTGAGCTGTCTTGATTTGTATGTTGCATATCTCTCTTTTTAACAATAGAGAACAAAAACCGTGCAGAACAGGCAAAATCGATTTCGAATCCAGATAAAATTCTTTTGAAAAAACAAACCGTCGTATGAGTATATCATACGACGGCCTTCCCTAATTACAATTAAAAACCTTTTTCCTTCGAATCTCAGATAGGTGATTCATCCTTCAACCTATCTATTACGGGAAATCTAAAAATTCGAAGGCGGTTAACCTTGTAGCTAAATTAACGATTTTATTTTACAAATAAAACGATGCGATAGGTTTTCGTCATTTATTTATAAAATCTCTTTTAATAAATCACTTTGCTGGTAGCAGTAATAAGAGAAGCAATCCGCACTGCATCAAAGATTCGCTCTTCTTTAGCACCCAGTTTGATCAACGAATCTTCATGAGAATTAACGCACATCTCACATCCGTTAACTGCAGAAACAGCAAGACTTATCAACTCAAAAAATTCCTTACCCGTAATAGGCTTCATCATGATCTGCATTCTGATTCGTGCAGGTATCTGAGTGTACTTTTCCTTCTGAGTGAAGTGTCTGAAGCGGTAAAAAACGTTATTTGAAGCAAGTAAAGATGCGCAGGCAGCAGCTTCAGCGATCTCAGCAGCAGTCGCTTCGTTCTGCTCAGCAAAACGTGTATAAAAGTCTGTCAAAGGCCTATTGTTAGCATTTACAGCGATTGATACACCAATCAACCCTATTTCTTTTGCCGACAAATGCTCAGATGCAAGCGTGCTCGCAAAATTAACTTTCAGATCTCTGATGTAACGGGACTCACCTTTTTCAAGCAACTCCAGGCTGGTAGTGCGGTAATTACCGTCCAGCTGTAAACTCTCTAATAATTCCTTTATTACTTCTGTAGTTTCACTCATGACAATAAATATGTTTTTTATAAAAAATCCCCGTAAAAAACGGGGATCTGTAATCTATTTAATTAGACTTAATGTACTTATGCACTGATAGTTTCCTGACCTTTTTCCCAGTTGCAAGGACAAAGTTCGTCAGTTTGAAGACCATCAAGAACACGTAATACTTCTTTCACGTTACGACCAACGTTCAAGTCGTTTACAGACACCCAACGAACAAGTCCTTGTGGATCGATGATGAATGTAGCACGGTATGCAACTTTCTCATTTGGTTCAAGGATGCCCAGATCTTCAGCAAGTGACTTTGAAGTATCTGCAAGCATAGGGAATTTTAAGTCGCGCAGATCATCGTGATTGTTTCTCCATGCTACGTGAACAAACTCAGAATCAGTTGAAGCTCCGATTAAACGAGCATCTCTGTCACGGAACTCACCGTAAGCTTTGTTAAATTCAGCAATCTCAGTTGGACAAACAAAGGTGAAATCCTTTGGCCACCAGAACATTACTGTCCAAACATTATCATCATTGGTAAGATATTCGGATGTGATTGTTTCAAACTCTTTTCCTTTTTCAATGCTAACTACTGCTTTTTTCTCGAAAGACGGGAATTTTTGGCCTATTGTAATCATAAAATTTTCTACTTAGATTTAATTATATTGCAAATATACCTCTGATATTTTGCGAAAGCAATGAAAATTCCGCAATTCATCATAGTAATTATCAATACGATATAGACAAAATCTATATCTTTATAAATCCAATTTCTTTACTAGGTTTTGTAAAACGGCTTTGTCCCGGGGAGTAACAACCGGGCTGGTATCCGTTTGGATAAAATGAAGTTTAAAAGCTTTTATAGCAGCTACAGAGTCTTTAACATTGTAACCTATCATTCTCAAAGCGTGGACGCTGTTAAAGGCTGGGGGAACTGTATCAAGCAAAGTATCAGGCCAATGTCCGAACCCACTCTCAGATAGCCTCTGCCATGGAAAGTTAGCATTCGGATCCACTTTTCTTCCCGGAGCAATGTCTGAGTGCCCGATAAAATTCGCAACCGGAATACTGTAATTCTTCTTTAAGACTGTAAGCAACTTTAGTAAACTCTCGATCTGACTGTCGGCAAACGGCTCAAAACCATTGTTGTCGAGCTCGATTCCTATCGAAGAGGAGTTGATATCCGTATTATTTCCCCACTTACCGTTACCGGCATGCCAGGCTCTGAAGTAATCATTCAGCATATGATGCACCGTTCCGTCTTTGCATATCACATAATGGGCACTAACCTGAGTTCTCTGCAGCGTAAATGTTTTGAGCGTTTGCTCACAAGAATTTTGGGCGGTGTGATGAATAATCACATAGTTTGGCTTCCGCAGATTCAGGTTAACGGTACCGACCTGATAAGCGGGAACTTTCCCACCGTAATTTGCAACAGGCGGCAGTGCTTCAAGTGATCTCGCCAGGTCTTTCGCCTGTTTCCGGTAAACCCGGTTGGTTGCAGAATACGGGCTTGATGAGCAACCTGAATAGATAATAGAAAACAATAAGAAGGCTGGTAAGATATATTTCTTCATTTCACAGATTAAAATACTAAATACGTTATTTTTACCGGACACGTAAAATATTCACATAACAATATATCATGATAACTTTAGAGAACGATGATATTAAGGCGGATATCCATCCGCACGGAGCAGAGCTGCACAGCATTTTTTCAAAAAAGAATCAGATCGAATACCTGTGGAACGGCGATGCCGCTTTCTGGCCAAGACACGCCCCTGTTCTGTTCCCGATAGTCGGCGGACTAATTGACGATTCATTCACTTACAATGGTGGAACCTATCACTTGGAAAAGCATGGTTTCGCCCGCGATACTGACTTCGAAGTAGAGAGCAGCACAGCTACCTCAGCAACTTTCTTGTTGAAAAGCAACGAAGAAACACTAAAAAGCTATCCCTTTGCTTTTGAATTGAGGCTAAAATATCGCCTTGAAAGCAACAAAGTTTCCCTGGAATATAATGTGAGCAACCCTGACAAGTCGCCCATGTTCTTTTCAATCGGCTCACACCCTGCTTTCAAGGTTCCGCTGACAGAAGGAGGATACGAAGATCATTCGCTTGTTTTCAGCGAGGTGGAGAATGCAGATTCATGGGCAGTAAGTGGTAACTACCTCACTACGCCGGCCAAATATCTCGACAACCAGCAAAAGCTGGAGCTTAAACATGAACTTTTTTACAATGACGCGGTCATCTTTAAAGACCTTAAATCGACCGCTATTTCCATTGTAAACAACAAGAATGAGCACGGCTTAACTTATACATTTGAAGGCTTCCCATATATGGGAATATGGGCGGCTAAAGATGCCCCATTTGTATGTATTGAACCATGGTGCGGCATCCCTGACAGTATTGACCACGATCAGAACCTGGAAAACAAGGAAGGGATAATCAAACTGGAAGGCCAGCAAAGCTGGGCAGTAAGTCAAACAATTGAATGTTTCTAATAGTAACAATCAAAAGACATAGTAAAAAAAGTAGACCCCTGCCTGGCATACACCGGGCAGGTCTGCCTTTTGGCATTTACACTCAAACGAACTCTGTGCCCAGCAAACCGAAATAAATAGACCAGTCGAAATTCTCAAAGAGAACAATCTATGGTTTGGAAGAAAACGATACCCGCTTCCCTACCTGGAAAGGTACCTTGTCTTCCTCCTCTTTCGCTCGTTTCTTCGTCGTTGTTGTTGCTGTCTTCGTTGTTTTCTCTTTCCTTTGTTTTAAGTCCCTCAGCAGCCTGTTACCTTCATAACACATGTTGTAAATAGATGCTCCCCGTGTTTGCTGCGCCTCGCTGAGGTCCATATTTACAGGGCCTGATGGGAATTCTCCCGGCTCTT